>Ga0209066_10000103_pt1 | contig 119516 bp, 94 predicted proteins | sample All_14_2_FD_187198 | JGI IMG/M metagenome (GOLD analysis project Ga0209066, IMG submission 187198) | Freshwater microbial communities in response to fracking from Pennsylvania, USA - Allegheny Zone_MetaG_DW_15 (SPAdes) (version 2) ...
CCACATACGAAAAATATGTTTTAATGAATGATAAAAAAGATACTTTCCCAGCGTAACGATATAAATCTGCTTGAATCAATTCTATAAAATTCGTATTTTTATCTACCATATCAAAACTTCTCATTTATTACGTATAAGCTATTCTGTTTCAGAAATTGAATCATTCTAGGATATTTGAGAATCTATGTATTTTCTGAACCACATTTCAAGAACCATCAATGTCCAAATGATATAGTTGTTATCACGACGTCCACACATGTGTTCGTTAACTATATGCTTTAAAAAATTAACATTAAAAATATTTCTTTTTAAAGCCTTTTCTCCTAATACAAGTTCATAGCACATGTCTTTCCATTCGTTCCGAATCCATTTTTCAATGGGAACAGCAAACCCTTGTTTAGGACGATAAATCAAATCGTAAGGCAAGAATTTCTCGGCAATTTTTTTAAGTAAATACTTTGTCTCTCCATTGCACAATTTAAACTTTGAAGGTATGGTTGCCGCGAATTCGACGAGGTGATGGTCAAGTAAAGGGACTCTAGCCTCAAGTGAAACCAACATACTGGTTCTGTCAATTTTTGTTAAAATATCACCTGGAAGATACGTTTTTGTGTCAAGATATTGCAATTGTGAAAGCCTGTCTTTATTTGAAACAAGAGATAAATAATGACTAAATATAGGCGCAGGATTTGTGTTAACCAATTCTGAAATTTCATTTGAAAAAATACGTTTATAGAATGGTGAAAGCAACTTGGAATATTTTGTAATGATTTGTTCTTCATTATTTAAAGTCAAATAACACAGCGAGTTGATCCCGTATGAACTGAGAGGTAAAGAACTTATAATATGCGATTGGATAAACTTTTTAATTTCATTGGGAATGAATCTTGATACCTTTGTGAGCAATCCTTCTTTATATCGTGTATAACCACCAAAAATTTCATCACCGCCATCACCGCTCAATGAAACGGTCACCCATTTTTTTGTCATTTTTGATACATAATATGTAGGAATCGCGGATGAATCGGCAAATGGTTCATCAAACTGATTAATCAAGTCTTCTATAACGCTTTCAGCATCTGGCCGAACTATTTCTTCATGATGGTTTGTACCATATCTTTCCGAGACCATCCTGGCGTATTTCAACTCATCATAATTCTGTTCATCGAATCCTATCGAAAACGTTTTAACGGGTTCCGTCATTTCTTGCGCCATCATCGCCACGACCAAGCTTGAATCAACACCGCCGCTTAAAAATGCGCCTAAAGGTACCTCGCTGATCAGCCGTATTTTTACAGCTTCTTTAATTAATTCGATTGTTCTTTCAATAAAATAATCTTCACTATGATTAAAATCAGGATTATAAATTACATCCCAATATCTGTTTACGTCGACTTTACCATCTTGCCATACAATATAGTGACCAGGTAAAAGTTTCTTTATATCTTTGAACAAACAATTTGAATCAGGAGTATACCCATAAAAAAAATAATGAACGAGTTCCTGATAGTCGGGCACAGATTCAATTTTTCCAGATGCAAGTATTGATTTAATTTCAGAACCGAATATAAACCCATTTGAATTTGAACAATAATGGAAAGGTTTAATACCTAATCTGTCACGTGCAGCAAACAATTTATCACTATTTGAATCCCATAAAGCAAATGCAAACATTCCCCTAAGATGTTTAACGCAATCGTATCCATATTCTTCGTAAAGGTGTACTATAACCTCTGTATCTGATTGAGTATAAAATGTATGCCCTTTAATTATAAGATCTGATTTCAATGATTGAAAGTTATATATTTCTCCATTAAATACAATCCAGACCGTTTTATCTTCGTTATGTATTGGCTGAAAGCCTCCAGACCGATCAATAATACTTAGCCTGGTCATACCGAGCCCAACAGAGCCTTCGCATTTGATACCTGTGTGATCTGGTCCGCGATGTTTTATAACCCGACACATTTTATCAATGGCATCTTCAGAAACAAGATTATTTGAAGAATTATTAACAATTCCAGCAATACCGCACATTAAGTTCAACTCCGATTTTCAAATTGATTAACTACTTCAATTGGTCAGAAATGTTTAAATTATATCAAATAGTTGATTGTGAATTAATATATTTTGAGCTTTGCTCAACATTCAACTTCAGGGCAACGACCACCACACCCCCAAATAAATACCATTCCCAACTTGATAAAGAAAAACAACTCAAACAATAAATTAATTGCATGATTTCCCAAACAATTAGTGCTTTGAGTAACAAAGCAATAAAATCATTTCGGATTTTTTCGTTTGTTTTAATAGCATCTCTAAGCGAACAAAAAATTGAATAAACGTATCTAAAAATGAGAAAGGCTCCTACTATTCCAACTTCCTGCAATGATTCAATGTAAAAATTATGAGAAACCAGTTTGCTTCCCAGATAATTGACGTTTACCTCACGGCTTGTACCGAGACCATGCCCAAAAAACCCATATTGATTCGTAATTGTGCTTAAAGTTTCAAATAGTCCATTTATTCGTCCTTGGGCTGTATCTGCACCAGCTGCTGAGCTATCAACCAATGAAAGGTAACGTTCTGCAAGATTCGGGCTGAGAAGGCTTGAAACAAACATAGAAACAGGAACTATAACAAAACAAAATAGTGTAATATTCCTCCAGCGTTTTTCACTGAAAAAAACTATTGCAAAAAACACCACGAACAAGCATATCAATCCGCTCCTGGAACCAGTGAGCAGAAGCGCATAAATCAAGATAGCGGAAACCGTGGTGGTAAAGAATTTTAAAAAAAGTTGCCTCTTAAACCACCCAAAATAATAGATAAAAGGAACTGTATTAACAATAACCCAAGCTAATTGGTTTGGATTAACAACATCATGAGGTGAGCCTGAAAGACGATCAAGAGCTGTCATTGTTCCACCATAATGGCTGAAAGCAACACTTCCCCAATACCCTGTTGTGTAATGCATCCATGCTGGCTCCAGACCTCGAAAAATCTGACAACCAACAAAGACGAATATAAATATTTTAAGTTTTTTCTCAGAATCGACAAATGCAATTGTGTAAAAAAAGAAAAAAACAACTTTCAGGTACCAATCAATACCATATTTTACGACTGATCCTGGCCATTTAACCAAAGGAATTGTTAATAAAAAATAAAGTATAAAAATTAATATATTTATTACAATATTCGACTGTCTGTAGCGTTGTATCGTAGAATTTAATGAACTGATTAAAAAGACTGAAAGAACTATCATCAGGATGAAATCAAACCTGATTAAACCTAATATAGGAAATCTTTCAGTAAAATGCAAAAAGTAACTGAAAACAAAAAGAAGATAAACTGCAAATGAAACCATTGATTTTTATTCCAGAAATACATTCTCATATTTGCATATCATTTGTTTTAGACCAAACGCCTTATCAACAATATCCTTCCCTTTTCTTCCCATTATTTTTCGCATTTCACAATTTTCCAAAAGTTTTAGTAATTTATCTGCGAGATCATCACTGTTGCATGGCTTAAACAGTATGCCTGATTCATTGTTTTGAACTGCTTCAGCATTTCCGCCGCTGTCAGGGGCAACAACTGGAAGACCCACTGACATCGCTTCGATTATTGCGTTGGAAAATCCTTCGTTTATTGATGAAATGACAAAAATATCCATTATATTCAAAAGCCTGCAAACATCATCCCTGGAACCTGGAAAAACAAATAGACTTTCCAATCCATAAGATAGTATTCGTTCTTTTACCTCAATAAAATATTCCGTTTCATTATGGCCTACAATGATAACCTGAATTTTACCATGCCATTCTTTCATTTTTTTTATAGCGTCTACCAGATAAAGCTGCCCTTTGATCGGACGAAAAGACGCAACCATTCCAATGGTCAGTTTATCCGATGATAATCCAAGCTCTTGCATTAGTTTAATTTTATTATCTTCATCATTTAATTTAAATGAGTTGACATCAATACCATTATAGATTGTCGTTATTCTATGTTTATTAATTCCTTCACGTCGGTAAACTTCATTTTTCACAGCATCAGAAACTGTTAAAAAATGAGAAAACACCCATCCCATTGAACGATAGAAAAAAATGTGCTTTTTTTCAAGTTGGTAACCCATATCTCTGCGGCATGAAATCGTTTTTGTGACACCAGCCAGTTTTGCAACCAAGCCTCCAAAGATGTCCGCGTCATGATGATAAGAAACTACAATATCAATGCCCTCACTACGGATGAACTTTAATAATGCTATTGCTTTTAAAATAGTATGAAGTGAAAGAAGTTTTCCGATATTATAAACTTCAACGTGAATACCCTGTGTTGAAATAAAATGGGTTAAAAAACCACCCTTGAATGCGATAACATAGGGTTTAAATTTTTTTTTATCTAAATTTAACAGAACATCACGCAAATTCTTTTCAGCACCGCCTAACCGATCAAATAAAGATATGACAAACAATATTTTTATCGGTGTTTTGTTCTTCATATCAATACGTTACCTTTAAGCATTTAGTGTATACCCGAATATATTCTTCGGCCATCTGACGGCTTGAATAGGTCCTGAGCAGTTTGTCGTAAGCTTTATCAGCCAGTTCCCTGGAAAACAAGGGATCTTTGCTCAACCTGAAAAATGATTCCGCCATGGCGGCGGGATCGCAGGGCGGGACAAGGAACCCTTCCCTGTTGTTTTCGATGACATCGGGAATTCCGCCCACCGCTGTTGCCACCACCGTAGTCCGGGCTTCCATGGCTTCAAGGAGGGTGATGGGCAGCCCCTCGGTCAACGATGAAATGGCGTAGATGTCGAATTCGGTGATGTACTGTTTGGCGTTGTGACGGTAACCGGGAAACTCAACCCTTTGACTTAAGTTATGGCGCTTGACGCATGATTCAAGGAGGGCTCTTTCGTAACCGTCACCGATCAATACAAGTCGTGCCTCCACACCTTTTTCGATCAGGCGTGAAAACGCTTCGATGAGAAACGTGTATCCTTTTTCCGATGAAAACCGGCCGATTGAACCGATAATCAGCGGTTCCGATCCTGTCCGGACCTTTCTTGTCTTTGTTGAGTCGGCTTTCCGGACGGGGATCCCGTTATTGATGACATGGAATCCGATTCCTTTCTGTTTTTTGATTCCGGGATGATTCAGCATACCCCGGTTCACCAGGACCACCGCATCGATCAGCCTGTGGCTCAACGTGTCAAGCCACTCGTAGATCCTCATTTTCGATAAACCCCGGGTGCTTGTGTAACCATGGAGCGTGGACACCAGGGGGATTTTACGGATAGCCCGGGGGATGAATCCAAGGAGGATATTCCCTTTGTAACCATGGGAATGGATCAGGTCGAATCCCTCGTTTGCGGCGTATGAGATCAGCCTGTAAGCCCCCGGGATATTGGGCCCCGGAATCATCCTGAAACACACCAGAGGGAGCCCACGTCTTCGGGCTTCCCGCTCCAGGGGTTTTTCCTGTGTTTTTTTGTCACCGATACTCGCAATGACCGGCGTAAGCCCAAGGGCGATCTGCTCTTCGACCAGGTTCAGGAGCATGATTTCCGCCCCGTACAAACCTCCGCTGTCAATGACGTGAAGAATTTTCATGGATTCGCGCTTCATCCCTTTCTCGGTGTCCAGAGAACCTGTTTCTGGCCCATAAGGAATTTTACGAACGCGTGGCCTGCCGCGACGTTGAGAAGGGCAAAATAATGACAGAGATACACCAGCCTGGAGCTGTAACCTTTCCTCTCGAGGACCGGAGAAAACCAGGCCGCAACATAGGCCAGGTTCTGAAGCAGAAACAGGATCTTATACCCCAATCCGGGGCTGGCTGACAGAAAAAAGTTCGACACATAGGCCGTGATCAGAAAGATAAAGCACAGGTACCGGAGAACCTTGTGAGACCATAACTGAAAAGCGAACAAAGGATCGGAAGAAAAAGAAAGCAGATGGCGCATGTCATACAAGGCCCACAAGGCCCTCAGGGAAACACGGACGCGCATCCGGTACTCGTCCGAAGTCTTTGAAAGCGAAGGTTCCTTGAGAACCGCAGCCGGTTCATAGACCACCCGGCAGCCCTGGTCCACCACGGCAAGGGGGAGGACGAAATCCGGGAGCTGGTCCGGATTCATCGGCCGGTACAGGTGTTTCCGCACCGCGTCGATGCCGCCGTCCACACCCACAACAGAACCAGCATCCGTTTCAAGGGATCTGAGAATGTTCTCGTATTTCATGTACGTGCTGCACCCGTCACCGATGGTCGAACCTTCGGGATTGGTGTAGATCATCTTTCCGGTGACATAACCCACCTGGGGATCCTTGAAGTTCCTCACCAGTTTTCTCAGGGCGTCGTTCTGGTAGATCGAGTTGGCGTCTGAAAAAACGATGATATCCCCTTTGGCCATGGGGACAGCCAGGTTCAGAGCGGATGTCTTGCCGGCCCTGGGCACCTGACGGACCAGTCTCACCCCTTGCGACTCGTAGGCTTTGACGATGTCATCCGTCCTGTCCGCCGATTCGTCGGAAACGACGATCATCTCGAATCTGTCGTTGGGATAATCCAGTTCAAGTTTGTTCCGAATCGTTTTTTCGATGTGGCCTTCCTCATTGAAAGCCGCCGTAACGATACTGACGAAGGGGAAATAGTCATCATCCCGTTCCACCTTTCTCCGCTTCATTTGCCCCAGCCCCCAGATGGCGACAGGGTAACCGATATACACGTAGAAAAGCATGGCGAGGGACAGAAAAAATAGAATTTTCATAGAATCAATCCAGGGTGAAATGTCAAAAGAGGACGAAAGCATCCATCATAATCAATGCCCCCTTCACAGGTTGCCGGAATCATAACCGACAGAGTGTGACTTTTCAAGGGTCAGATCGGTCTTATGGCTGGAGTTTTGTGATAGCCTCAATCCGCTTTGATGAAATCGAGAAATACGGGATAAAAAACTTCAATGAAACCCGAAGTTTTTTTCTGGTACGCTGGAAGGGGTTCCGAGCCGATCGGCAGGGTTATCCGCACAAAGGCGTTGTCTTCTCCCTGGCCCAACAATTTTTTGATAAACAGGGACACTTTCTGGGAAAAGGTGTTGTCGTTCGTTTTGTCATAGGATTGAAACCAGTACGTGATCAGCTCCCTGTTCTGGCCCAGTTGCCCGATCATGGAGGCGTAGGATATTTGTTGGCCGTTTTTCAAGGTGAGAACACCGGTTTTTTTGTCTGATATTTTCCAGCCCTGGCCCGGGAAACACACCATGGGATCGTGGGCCGCTCCTATCTTGCCCGCCGAGTGGTAATACCCGACGTAAAGGGAAAGACGGATATCCTGATCCGTGTAGGTCTGGTTGAGGAAGTCATCCAGCTTGAGTTCGTCCAGGATGATCTGGTCCATCCTGCTTTCCCCGACTTTTGTCCAGCCAGTGAAAGACGAAGCGATCGAATCCAGTTTCCGCTGTTTGGCTTCAGTTTTTGCAGAGGGTTTCAATTGAACGACGGTGGCCGTCAGAATCATCAGGCCCACCAGAAGAGCTATTCGTTTGTTGCTGATTTGTCCCAAAATGCCAGTACCTTTCTGATAATTGCGATGAAGACCAAAGCCAGGATAAAAATCACCATGCCGAAAATCCCGTGAATACGGTCTTCAGTGAGATCCAGATTCATGAAATGAAAGGCCATGATCATCAAAAGAACACGGAAAATATTCACAAAAACTGCCACCGGAAGTCCGCTGACAAAAAGAACCGTTCGAAGAACATTGGATTTGAGGGTCAGGTAGCCGAAAACAGCGGCTAAAGTCAGCAGGGAAACAAGAGAGCGGAGGCCGCTGCATGCCTGAACGACCTGGAGAGTCCGTCCGGGCATGTGGATCACATTCCCTTCCCGGTAAACGGGAATATCCAGGATGCTCGCCATAAACACACTCATCTTGGTGACAAACAGCTGAAGGGGAATGGTCATGGCCGAGTAAATCTGGGCCGGGACAGGCACGATAAAAAAAAGAAAGCACAAAGGAAAGATAAGCTCCTTGACCATCTTGCGGCCGAATATGAAAAGAACCGCCCCGAACACGAACACCACCATGGACACAGGCGCCAGGGTCAGGATGTCCGCGTACCTTGACAGAAGATAAAGCCCAAGGGAAGCCACGACGAAGATGAGCCCGCTTTTATCAGGTTCTATGGCAATCTTTCCGATGGCCTCTTTTTTCTGCCAGACGATATAGGCGCAGATGGGAACGATAAAAAGCCCGTACGAATGGTCATCCGAGCTCATCCAGAGATTTATCAGCTGCTTCCACACAGGAAAGAACACCAGAAAAAAACAGGCGCCGAAAAGACCCAGAAGAACTTTATTGTCTTGATTCAGTTTGTTCACCAATAGCCAACCCTTGTTATGCAGTTCAACATCGTGTCAGATGATCTGATCTGCCGACGCCCCCCAGGGCTCCAGGCAGAAAAATCCCCTCCGCCTACCTCACCGATCCCACTTCTGATAACACGACTGAAGGTAGGATGCGAATTTTTCAATAAAAATAATATCTTCCATGAATTCTGAGTGTTTCGCCGGAACTTCAATCACCGTAATATCCCCGGTGATAAATTCATTCCATCCTTTGTTCACATCCAGCACAACCCTGTCGTCTGTTCCGGATTCCGAAAACAAGGTCAAATCCCCGTCATAGATTTCCGGCATGTATTTAAGCATGGTGGCCCAGTTTCTGTATTCCACATACCAGTACCTTAATTTATGGGGAATGGGAATATGGATTTTCTGAAACCCCTTGCTAAGGCTCAGATTCCATCCGATGCGGATTTTCCCTTTCACGCTGCCGTAGATCGAACCAACCTGCTTAAAAAATGAAGCGGCGTCGTTTTTCGATTCATACAGGCTTTCAAACCGTTTGAGAAATTTATCCAGATTGGACGCCTTTGAATTGTTTGAATATTTTTTATCATAATTCGGTGAATACGTGTCGAACATGGCAAGAAGAGCAATCTCTTCACCGGCCGATTTCAGCTGGATGGCTGTTTCAAGGGCTATCGCCCCCCCCATGGACCCACCCGCGAGAAGATAAGGGCCTTTGGGCTGGAGGGTTCTCATGGCTTCGATGTAACGTGCGGCCATCATGCGAATGTCAGGATAAGGTTCTGAAAGTCCATCCAGCCCACGGGCCTGTAATCCATAAACCGGCTGTTCCCTGTCGAGCCTTGAAGCCAGAGGCTTGTAGTTCATCACATTGCCGCCGACAGCGTGCATGCAGAACAACGGCGTCCGGCTTCCCTTCGGCTTGATGGGCACAAGGTGGGCCCACTCTTCTCTCTTGGTTTTTTCCGACTTATAGGAAAAGACATACAGAATGTTATCGAAAAATCGCCCCATTTTCCGGATGGTTTTCACCCTGCCGCCCGCTTCTTCGATGGTTCGAGCAAGCTCGCGCACGGTGGGAGACTTGAACATCACAGCAAGGGGCAGGTTGACTCCTGTTAGGTTGTAAATCTCGGAAAAAATCCTGACCGAGAGAATGGAGTGTCCGCCGATTTCGAAGAAGTTGTCGTCAAGGCCGATATAATCAAGGCCGATGGCCTTTCTCCAGATTTCAAGAAGTTGTGCTTCCATCTCCGTACTGTCGGAATAATTCGGAACAGATTTTTTGAATTTCTGGAATGGGGCGGGAAGGTTCTTCCGGTCAATCTTCCCGTTCGATGTCATGGGAAGGGAGGCCAGGATAACGACATGCTGGGGGATCATGTATTCCGGAAGCCTCGTCTTCAGGTTCTGTCGAAGCCCACCCTCATCAGCCCATGCAGGATGATCCGGCACAAGATAGGCCACGAGTCTCTGGTCACCTGGAACGTCTTCCCTGACCACCACCACACACTGGCGTATTCCCCCGAAGGCGAGAATCGCCGTTTCAATTTCACCGAGTTCGATGCGGAACCCCCGGACTTTGACCTGGTGGTCCATGCGCCCCATGAAATCGATGTTGCCATCAGGGTAGAACCGTGCCAGGTCGCCTGTCCGGTAAAAACGCTCTCCGGCTTGACCGACCCCGATATCCGAGACAAATTTTTCACCTGTCAGCTCGGGCCGATGGAGGTAACCCCGAGCAAGCCCTGCCCCGCTGATGAATATTTCCCCTGGAACCCCAATGGGAACCGGGTTCCGATACGCATCGAGAATGTAAAGCCGGGTGTTTGCGATGGGTTTTCCGATGGTGCTCCGCCCGCCCCTCTGCCTGAGGGTCCAGGTGGAATAGGTCGTATCCTCGGAAGGCCCGTAAAGGTCGTACACACGCTGAACCGTCCCGAGGGCGTAAAGCTGGTCCACCACGTCCTGTTTCAATGGTTCTCCGGCCAGGTTCACCGTGGTGACTCCCGGAGGAACCGAATGGTTCTTTAAAAGTTCGATGATGGCCGATGGAACGGTATTGACAAGACGCACCTCCGAAACAGCCGGAAGCCGGGGAAGTTCCAGGGCGTTGTCCGCCAGGATGATTTTACCGCCGGTTGCAAGGGGCAGGAAAATCTCAAAAATGGACAGATCGAAACAGATGGATGTTGAGGCCAGCATGCCACCGATTTCATCATCGCTGAACACGGTTTTCGCCCAGGCGATCAGGGCCACGGGGCTTCGGTGTTCGATGGCCACGCCTTTGGGAACGCCGGTGGAACCGGAGGTATAGATCACATAGGCCAGATTACCCGGAGTCGGTCGCGCCTTTTGGAAATGGCTGTCTTTTGCCGGAAATTTTTCCCGCTCTTCATCCACGATAAACTGCTTCCGGCCAGTTTCCTGGAAAAGATGCCGGAATTTTTTCTGGGTCAGGACCACGGGGCTGTCTGAGTCCTCCAGCATGAACCTCAACCGATCCACGGGATAGTTGGGGTCCAGGGGGACATAGGCCCCGCCGGCTTTGAGTATGGCCAGCATGCCCGCGATCATGTCGATGGACCTCTCGAGGCAGATTCCAACGAGGACATCAGGACCGATCCCCAGAAGGTCGAGCTGTTCCGCCAGTTGATCCGTTCTTTTCTTGAGTTCTTTGAAGGAGATCCGCTCTTTATCGTGGACCACGGCCACCGCGTCAGGTGTCTTTCCGGCCTGAAGGTCAAAGAGCTCGTGAAGGCAACGATCATTCGGATACGCCAGTTGGTTGTCGTTCCACTGGTCCAGGATCAGTGCTTTTTCGGCCTCTGTGAGAATTCCGACATGCTGGACAGGTCTCAAAGGATCTTCTGTCAGGGAACGGACAAGATTTTCAAAATGACCGGCCAGCCTTCCAATGGTCTCGTCGGCGAAAATCTCGTCGCTGTACTCGAAAACCCCTTTGAGTTCATCCCCCTCTTCCCACATGTAAAGGGACAGCTCGAATTCTGTGGCTCCCCTGTCCATGACCATGGGGTTTATTTTCAGGCCCGCCGTGTCATCCGAAGGCATGGGGAAGTTCTGGAAAGCGAACATCACCTGAAAAATCGGGTGATGATTCAGGGATCGCTCGGGGTGGAGCATTTCCACAAGTTTCTCAAAGGGCAGGTCCTTGTTTGACAGGGCGTCGAGGGACAGACGCTGAACCAGTTTCACCAGGTCACGAAAGGCAGTGGGCCCGGACGTGGCAATCCGGATGGGCAGCATGTTGATGAAAAACCCGATCAGGTCTTCGGTTTCCAGCCTGTCGCGGTTTGCATAAGGCGTTCCCACCACGATGTCCTGCTGCCGGGAGTATTTGCTCAACAGGGTGAAATAGGCCGAAAGAAGAACCGCGTAGACTGTCGCCTGTTCTTCTCTGGCCAGAATTCGGATCTTTTCCGTCAACTCTGGTGACAGCCGGACAGACCGGTGTCTTCCCGTGTACCGGGGAGACATGGGACGGGGGTGGTCCGAAGGAAGCTGGATGACAGGGAGTTCGCCTCCAAGCTGCTCGGCCCAGTAAGCTTTCTGCTGGGAAAAATCACAGGCCTCAAGCCACTTTTTCTGCCAGCTGGCATAATCGGAGTAATGAATCCGGAGGTCTTTCAGCGTTGACGGACGGTTTTCCCGGTACGCCTCGTAAAGTTCGGCCAGTTCCCTCATCCAGACGCCCATGGACCAGCCGTCCGCGACGATATGGTGCATGACCATGGCAAAGACGCTTTCCGAGGGGCCGAGGGTGAAAAGCCAGGCCCTCACGAGCGGTCCCCGTTCCAGGTCAAACAGGACCGGCGCCTTGTGAACGATGAACGAACGGGCTTTTTCCTCGGCCACCCGCGGGTTACGATCCGAGCAGTCCACCCGTTCGATAACAATGGATTGGGCGGTTCCCCGTTCGATGGCGGGCAGGCCGTCTTTGACCTTGAACACCATCCTCAGCCCTTCATGCCGTTCCAGGATCGTATCCAGGGCTTTCTGGAGGATAGCCGGGTCTGTCTCCCCGGAAATCCTGACGGCCTGGACGATATTGTAGGCCGGACTGTGGGGTTCCAGCTGGTTGATGAACCACAGTCGCTGCTGGGCCAGGGAAAGCTGAAGCCCTTCGATTCCAGGAGCCCTTGATATCATTCCCCCTGTGACGGTCACGGGTTTTTCCTGTTCAAGATAACCCGCAAGGTCTTTGATGGTGGGCCGTTCGAAAAGCATCCTGATCTGAAGTTCCGCCCCAAATTTCTCCCGTATGCGGGATACGATCTGGGCCGCAATCAGGGAATCCCCGCCAAGTTCGAAAAAACTGTCGTGGATTCCGATTTGGTCGATGCCCAGAACGTCACTCCAGATCGAGGCGATGGCCTTTTCGTACTCTGTAACGGGTCCTCTAAACTCACTGGAAACGTGGGATGGCCTGGAGTAAAGGGCTGTCGCGGGTGCCGCCCCCATGTCCTGGGTTTCACGGTGAACCTGATAAGCTGCCTCACCTTGAAAAGGAACGGGATCAATCCAGTAACGCTGACGGTCAAAAGGGTACCCGGGCAGTGAAACACGGCCAAATCCCCTATCTTTGTTGAAAGCCAGCCAGTTTACCTGAACGCCGGCGACCCAGAGCTGGGCCAGTGTCCGTAAGATAACGGCCACATCGTGCTCCTGGCTCTGGGGATGCCTGACCGAAGATTGGATGACCGGGGTTTGCCCCTTGTCCATGTTCTGTCTGGCCAGGGTGGCCAGGGTTTGGCCCGGCCCCACTTCCAGAAGAACGTCACATTCAACGGCCAGGGCACGGACGCCCTCTGAAAAACGGACGGTCCGCCTGAGGTGCCTTGCCCAGTATTCGGGATCTGTGGCGTCATCATCCGTGATCCAGGTGCCGGTCACGTTGGATATAAAGGGAATCTGGGGCCTGTTCAGCTTGATCGTGCCGATCAGGTTTTTCAGGGGGCCGATGGCCCCTTCCATCATTTCAGAGTGAAATCCGTGGGATGTATGAAGCAGGGTGCACTGGATTTTCCGGTTGTCCGGGGTTGTGGCATTCTCCAGCGTAGCCTTCAGGCTGGCAATGTCTCCGGACGATCCGGAAACCACGCATCGCCCGGGCGCGTTGACAACAGCCAGGGCCAGGGACCCTTCAAGATAAGGAGACAGCTCGTTCTCAGGAAGGGCCACGGCCAGCATGTCTCCCCGGGGCTGCTGCTGCATGAGTCTTCCGCGTTCAGCCACGAGCCGGAGGCCGTCCTCAAGGGAAAAGACACCGGCGAGGCAGGCGGCGGTATACTCTCCAAGGCTGTGGCCTATCATGGCCCGGGGCTGGAGCCCCCATTCCATGAACAACCGGGCCAGCGAATACTCCAGGGCGAAAAGGGCCGGCTGGGCCAGGGCCGTTTCGGTGAGTTTCTCCCGGCTGGTCCCATCGTCTCCGGCTCCTGGATAAATCAGGGAAAACAGGTCGATCCCCGCCGCCATTTTTAAAATTGCGGAACAGGTTTCCATCTGTTTTCTGAAAAACGGTTCTAGATCAAAGAGATCTTTCGCCATGCCCACGTACTGGGAACCCTGCCCCGAGAACATGAACGCCACCTGGCGATTTTCCGACCGGCAGACGCCTGAAACCCCTTTGGCCTGTTCGGATGAACCCAGAGCGTCCAGAAACTCATCCAAACTCCGGCAGACAAAGGCCAGCCGGTGACGGAAGGATTTTCGTCCGGCCTGGAGGGTGAAGGCCACGTCTCCGGGATGCACGGAACGGTTGTCTTCAAGGTATTTACGGAGACTCTCTTTTCTCAAGTCCAGAGCCGTCTCCGACCGGGCGGAAAGGGTGAACAGGTAACAGGGTCTGTCATGTTTTGAAACCTGGGCAGCCTCCGGGGGTTCTTCGAGGATCACATGGGCGTTGGTGCCGCCCACGCCAAAGGAACTCACCCCGGCCCGTCTGGGATGAAGAGACGGGTCCCATGAACGGAGACGGTCATTCACGTAAAACGGACTGTCGGCGATATGGAGTTCCGGATTCACCGACGTCACATGAAGGGTGGGCGGAAGGATCCCGTTCCGGACCATAAAGCTGGCCTTGATCAGTCCTGCGACGCCGGCCGCCACATCCAGATGACCGATATTGGATTTCACGGACCCGATGGCGCAAAAAGCTTTCTTGTCGGTTTTTTTTCTGAAAGCCTGACAAAGGGCTGTGACCTCGATGGGGTCCCCAAGGGCTGTGCCTGTTCCATGGGCTTCCACATAGCCGATGGAGCAAGGATCGATGTCCGCCATGGCCTGGGCCATTTCAATGACAGCCGCCTGTCCCTGGACACTGGGCGCCGTGTAACCTGCCTTGACTTGGCCGTCATTGTTCAAAGCCGCTCCCCTGATCACGGCGTAGATGTGGTCCCGGTCCTCTATCGCCTCTTCCAGGCGTTTCAGGAGGACAACCCCCACCCCTTCGCCCAGAAGCGTTCCGGATGCTTCGGCGTCAAAAGGCCGGCAGTAGCCGTCTTTGGAAAATATCTCCCCTTCATGGTAAAGATACCCCTTCAAACGGGGGGTTTGCAGGGAGACTCCGCCGCTCAAAGCCAGGTCACACTGACCTGTCAGAAGGCTCTGGCAGGCCAGCTGGATTGCGACAAGGGATGTGGAACATGCGGTCTGAACCGAAAGGCTGGGGCCTTTCAGGCCGAGTTTATAGGAAACCCGGGTCGAGAGAAAATCTTTGTCGTTACCGATAAAGGTCTGAAAATTCAGGACCGATTCCATCATTTCAGGCCGGACCAGCAGGTTTTTCAACAGGTAGTTGTTCATCCCGCATCCGGCGAACACCCCCACCGCCCCCTGGCACTGGTCCGGAACGTAACCCGCGTCCTCAAAGGCGTCCCAGGCGCATTCCAGGAAAAGCCTCTGCTGGGGATCGATCTTTTCAGCCTCCCGTGGATTGTAACCGAAAAAACCCGCGTCAAAACGATCGAAGTCTTCAAGAACGGGGCTTCTCTTCACATAGCCCGGATCATGGACCAGAAATTCAGGAACACCGGCTTCCAGCAACTCTTCATCGGAAAAATCCGTGATGGATTCGACGCCATTGACCAGGTTTGTCCAGAATGTCCGGACATCCGGGGCGCCCGGGAACCTCCCCGCCATGCCGATAATGGCCACACGACCGGAAACCGACCCCTTGAATCGTTTGTCCCGTTGTCCTTCAGCAGGCTGTGGCCCAACGGACAAAAATGGCTCATCACCCATTTCCCGGACGATATGCCCGGCCATCATGCGGATGGTGGGGTTCTGGAACATGTCGACGATGGAGATTTTCCGGCCCACGGTTTTCGACAGACGTATGACGATGCCGGGCATGAGAATGGACGTGCCGCCCAGATCGAAGAAATTGTCTTCCATGCCGATGTCGTCGATCCCCAGGACTTCGGACCAGATGGCGGCCACTGTTTTTTCCATCCGGGACACAGGAACAACTCCCGGGTGGTCTCCTGTGATCCTGGCTTTTTTCATGGGAGACTTACGGCCTTTGATCGCAGACGCCACCGCCTTTACAGTGGACAGGCTGCCCGCGATTTCCTCGAGTACAAGGGCTATTGAAAGGGCGGAGACGGGATGGGCGTCCTCTTTTAACGGTGTTTCAGCGCCTTCCGGCTTTTTTTCCTCGGAAGGCGAAGCTTTCATGGTCATGTCCGCCGCAATTCCGGCAGGAATCACCACGGTCAGACCCTCTTCCGTCTCTTGTCTGTACTCAGCGCCAAGCGACATGAGAAAATTCAGCGCGGGTTGATTTTTCCTGGTGGGTTGATAGGTCAGGCGGACCGATGCCAGACCCTTGGCCATCGCCCTTTTTCCCAGTTCATTGAGCAGGGAGAACTCCACCCCTTTTCCAAGGGCCCGACAACTGAGGAGGAATGTGTCCACATCCAACAGATCGTCTTTGAACTCCAGGACCACGAGCCCCACCAGACCGTAGTTTCCAAAACGATCCGACACATCCGCCACAAGACAGGCATGGTGATCCGATGCTGAAAGCCTGGCAATCTCGGATTCATTCCTCCGGATGGTGGTTAAATTGAACTGGTTGGTTCTCAGGGTCATCTGGGAAACCCGCTGGATCTGCCCTTCTTCCATGTCGGTAATGGAGACTTTTAAATCGAGACTCCGAAGGAAATCCTCAAAGGTGGATGACGATTCAAACAGGCGGCTCCGTTCTCGTTCCTGGCGGTAAAGTTCGACCCGCTCACGGTCTTCCCGTGTCAGTTTCAGATGGTCGAAGGCCCAGACATGGTCTGTGAAACTCCTTATTTTTTCGGGCTCGGACGGAAGTTGAAGGGTCAGGACTTCAGGACAGGCGGCCCTGACTTCCGCACATTCCAGCGGGTTGTCATCGATAAAAATGAAACTGTCCAGTCCGATGTTGATTTCACGGGCAAGGTCCCGGATGTTTCCTGATTTCGGTTCCCAGTTGATCCGACTGTACGACACATGGTTCCGCCTGAGGATCATGTCCGGATGGTTGTCGAGAACGTCGAACACATCCTCTTCGACGTTCTTGCTGCACAGGCAGATCAGGGTTCCGGCTTCATGCTTGGCCACCAGGAGTTCCTGAAATTTTTTCCGTGCATCATCGACCTGAACTCCCATGACGCCGTCCTCTCCAACGACCCCTTTCCAGAGGGTCTGATCACAGTCGAGAACGATGGCTTTGTATGGTTTTCCGAAAATGGAAAATGCTTTTCTCGCGATAAGGCAGGAAAGGGCCGTGAAAAAATCGTCCGTATAGGGAATATGGCCCGCCTCCACACCCAAAGGTTCGTCGTAGTTCTCCACCTTCAGGATGCCTGTGGTTTCAAAACTGGGCACAGGGTAGACATTCCCGATGGCGTCAAGCGAAGAAACCAGTTCTTCTTCGGCCCGGATCAGCGAGGGGTTATGGGCTTCAGCCAAGGACCGGGGGCAGAAGCAGACAAGCAGCGGCGCACTGGCTTGGGCCACCCATGACTTCACGGCGTCAAGCAGGGTTTCTCCGTTACGGTTCAGGACCTGTTTCACACCGGCTGTGTCAAGACCGTTTGCAGATGCTCCACCGATCTCCTTAATCCAGTCTTCGAGCCGGACCAGAATCACGTTGATGCCCTGGGTGTTTTTCCTGAACAGGCTGCTCGGATCGAGAAGCTGCTGTATCACCTGGTTGTATGGTGCGAAAACCACCGATTTGCCGAACGACAGTTTGTCCACCCAGAATTCCAGGGGTTCTTTCAGAAGGTCCGCCGTAAAGGTGGCGGCTATGGCCATGCAACGCCGTTCATCGAACACGGGCTCACGGTCAGTCATGGCTTTCCTACTGATTTCAGCCTGGAAAGAGGAGAGCCGAACTTCAGGATTTTCAAGGGCCCGCTCCGCATATCCGCGGATTACACCGGCAAACTCGGCAATGGTTTTTTCTTCGAAAAGATCGGTGCTGTACTTGAAAACGCAGGCGATCCGTTCGTCCGACCCGATCATCTCAAGGGTCAGGTCGAACTGTCCTTCCTCCTGATCCAAAGGAAAGGGAAGAACCTTCAGCCCGCCCCAGTCCCTGGGTTCATCAAAAGAGGCGCCGTGAAGAAAGGCCGACGCATCGCCCAGGGTTTTCTGGTCAAGCATGTTGAACATGACCTGGAAAACGGGCGACCTGGAAGAATCCCTTTGGGGCATCAACTCTTCCACGAGAAGGGAGAACGGATAGTCCTGATGGTCAAGGGCGCCAAGGACCGTCCTCTTTGTTCTTTTCAGATGGTCTCTGAAAGTCAGAGAATCCTCGAAGCGCGACCTCAGGGCCAGGGTGTTGATGAAATTACCGCAAATGTCCCTGAATTCGGGCCGACCCCGTCCGATCACCGGCGTTCCCACAAGGATATCCTCATGGGTGCTGTGCTTCATCAGGAAAAGCTGAAACAGAGACAGGAAAAACACGAACCGGGTCACCGATTCCTGACGGCAGAAATCGTCGATCCGGCGTAACATGTCGCCATCGAAATAAAAATAAAAGGACTCGCCGCGGTACGAAGGAACATTCGGCCTTGGGAAATCCGATGGGAGATCGAGAACAGGAAGTGGGCCTTCAAGCTGCTCAAGCCAGAAGTCTTTGTGACGCGCTCCGGCCTCGCTCTTCAGCATTTCTTTCTGCCAGACCGTGAAGTCTTTGTAGCCTCCTTCAATCGCCGGGAGAAGGACTGCTTCACCAAGAGTTTCTCCCCGGTACAACACCCCCAGTTCATGGAGCAGTATCCCCAATGAGTGGGCATCACAGGCGATATGATGAATCGTTATCAGAAGGACATGGTCAAGATCGGAGGCTTTGAACAGATGGAACCGGATGACCGGCTCCTTTTCAAGGTCGAATGGCCTGGCATAAGCTTCCTCGACACGGTCCTTGAGCTCATCGTCCGACCAACGGGACGCATCGGTCATATCAAGGGGGATGGAGACACGACTGGCCACCGCCATGACGGCCCGGTAAGTGCCCCCTTCCGGCTCATAGACGTAGGTGGCTCTCAGGATGTCATGCCGTTCCACAAGCTTCCGGATCGATGCCGACAGGGCGTCTATGTCCAGTTCAGAGACAACCCGGCAGCAGGCCGCTATATGGTAGCACGAGGATTCCGGCGCGATCTGATGCATGAACCAGATCGATTGCTGGTTGAAGGACAGAGGATACTTAATAGCGCCTGTTTCCATGCCTGAGAGGAGCCGGATGATCTGGGTTTCTCTCTGCCTGATCAAAGCACGGAGCTCAGGTGTCATGGCCCCTTTGGGAGCCCGGTACATTAAACGTCCCGAATCCACCCGCAGAGTGATTCGATGATTCCGCTCCAGATGACCAAGAAACTCTGAAACCACTAAACCTCCCCTTCCTCCCATTCCACCGGGTCCGCTTCCGATATCAGCCCACCTGAATCACCCCCTGTTCCAGGTGAGCTGCCCGAACGAGCTTCTGAATCTCCAAGGCGTTTCGACGCCATTTTGTCGCCAAGATCGGCAAGGGTCTGTCCTTCAAAAAAATCCATGAGGGACAAAAGAATGCCTGTCTCCGTTTCGATGATGCCGATCACCTCCACGGCCATTAACGAATCAAGCCCTGTGTCGATAAACCGGGTGTCGACGTTTATCTCATTTTCATCACAGCCCAGAACACCCGCCAGGATCCGGCGGATAACCTCCACCTGTTCTTCACGGCTTTTCGACGCCCATGTTGCCCCTTTTATCGGCAAAGACATGACATCACATGCCGGGCGGTCTATGAGTGTTTTACTCCTGGGTTTTGAAGAATACGCCTCTTCCTCGGATCTTTCGGTTTTGACACCTCCGGCCACAAACAACTGGCGATAAATCGCATGATCCTCATTCTTCAGGACCTGCCGCCAGCGGACGGCAAGCCTGTCCAGAATCCTGGCGTCGAGGTATCCGTCTTTCACGAGTTTTGCAGGAATCCCCACCCCTTCGGATTTCAGGAACATGTCGTCGCCGACCAGGCGGTTGTGCGCGCAGATGATCTCCAGGTCAACCCGGGTGAAACCGCAGGACTCCATGATGTTCGGCAGCTGTCGGCCGATTTTCGGATTGCCACCGTCATGTGATCTCGACGCGCAGTACGCCTCGTACAGCGTGTTGATTTCCGGAATTCCCGGGAAGGTCTTGAGGTGCATTTCAAAATCGTTATCCACAAACACGGCGATTCCGCCGGTCTTGAGGACGCGAAAGATTTCCCGGACAGCCAGTTCCGGTTCCGGAAGATGTTCGAGAACGAGGCGGGTGATGACAAAGTCAAAGGTGTTGTCCTTGAACCCCAGGTGGGTGACGGATTGCTGCGAGACCTTGATTTTTTTCTCTTCGGCGACCGATTTGAGGATATCGATGAGGAAGGGGTCAATTTCAATGGCCGTGGCCCTGCAATTCGGGAATTCACTCAATATTTTTTCAGTGACATAACCCGGTCCGCTTCCGCATTCGAGAACAGACATCCCATCCTCAAGGCCGAACTGCTTGTAACAACGGATCTCCTTATCCCAGAACAGGTCGACCTGGGCTCTCAGCCGTTCGACCTCGCCTTGAACATCGGTTGAAAACTGTTTGATATGATACGATCTTTTCTCGGCCATCGATATCCGCTGTCAGATTAGAATTCAGTAAGAATGATTCGGTATGGGCTCCTGATATTTTTACTAAAGGAATAAAAAAGTCAAGAAATGAATTAAACGCGAGAAAAAAAGAAAAGATCCGATATGCCCCGGAGGTATGGAATGAAGGCAATCAGTCGAATTATCTATATGAATTTATGATATATTGTTTACATCTCATATCAAATGAATCATGAAACATTCAACCGCAAGGACCTGCCAAGCAATCCTGGTCGTGTTCCCCATGAACTATCCATTTATCCCGGCAAGGACATTTCGAAGTTTTTGTGCCCAGAGCTCATAGGCGACCGCGTTGGGATAAGCACCTTTTCTGCCGGAATACCCGGTCTTGTAATGGTATCCATCGGAAAGAATATCATTCACCTCGATAAAAACCAGGTTCTTCGTCTCACAATAAGCTTTCAAAAGGCGGTTCATCAGGCCTACCTTCGCGGCATAATCCGTCAGATCGAATTTGTCAGGAACACCCATCAGGGCCGATTGAACCACAACCCGGATGTTTTCGTTCATGAGACTTTCGATAAAACGCTGATATTTTCCAGCCACGATTTCAGGCTCACAACCCATGTAGACATCAAATCCGTTGGCGGTCACAATCACGGTGTCTGGACTGGTCTTGACAATATCCCCGATCCGCAGACCGATCTGGTCGATACTACCTCCCCGGTTCCCGATATAAAGAATATCGTTTCGGGACAAAAGAGCATCCCACTTACTGCCGACCAAAAAATCTCCGGTCATGACCAGGCGCACATGTTTCTGGGGCCAGATATTCCTGATCCCGAAATATTTTTTCAATATTTTGGCGGGAATCTGATAGTGAACCGCCGCAACAGCGGCCATCACCAGAAAAATGATGTTACACGCGATGGAAACATGGATGAAAATGGGCTTCACATTCATAAGCTGAATTTTTTACCATGACGATCTTACAGATTCATGGACTCAAAAAGCGGGAGCAGTTCCTTTTTCCACACCTGGTAACCGCTGTCGCTGATATGCACGCCGTCGGACGAATAGGCCATGATCAGATGATTGTTTTCAGATAACCGGCTGTTCAGGTCAAGGTAGAGAATCCCTTTTTCACGACAGTGCTTTTCCAGCATGGCGTTCAAAACATCGACCTCCCTGTTCTGTTCCCGGTAGAACAGTTTGACCGGGCAGACATAAAGCACGGACTGTACAACGATCTTCAGGTTCTTCTCAAGCATCCTGCCGATCAGCACCTTGTATTCTTCAAAGGTCTCTTCAGGTGTTTTGACCCAGCGCATGTCGTTTATCCCCACCATGACCAGACACAACTCAGGATTCAGACCTCGGACAAAGTCGATTTTTTCCATCAGATCAGGGATCTCTCCACCACGGACTAAAACGATATCCGTCCTGTCCATGAGCCTGTTCCAATTCACATACGTCCTGGAATCACCCATCACCACAATTTTCGTGTTTTTGATACAGTTCACATGGGGAACGTTAAAAAAGTATTCGGTGATTCTTCTCGGAAACTCGTAATGCAAAAACAGGAATATAAAACCGGCCAAAGCGAGAATATTGATGGACAAGGATAGTTTAAGGAAACAGCTGTTCATTTTCATCGTTTTTGGGCCTGAAAGTCAGACACGGAACTGGTTGATATAGCTGTTACAGGTCATATAATCAGCATCGCTGAACGTTTTCAGAAAATCCGAAAACTTCTTTTTTGTTTTATAGAGATGGATGTAATGGCGGAATTTGAAGGTCCATGGGATTTCATCGACCCTCGGTTGCCCGGGATCGAATTCCCAGGGGTGTGTATAAAAAAGATAGGCGCCTTCCTCGCGCAGGATTTTCCGGACGCCGGAGTGAAACAGGGCCGAGGGTATCATCCGGAAATACCCGCCGCCCCCCCAGGGAATGACCCTTCCATTCACATTGAGGTTGCTGACGGGAAGTTCGCAAAACGAGTCGGACACTCTGATGGCAAGTCCCTGTTTTTCAAATGAGGTAAAATCGACTTTCCCGTACCGTCCATGACCTGAAAATGAATTGTAACTGGAATCATAGCTATACCCAGCAGATTCGATCAGGGCCAGTGTCTCCAGGCCAATGTCGAAGCTCGGGGCACGGTAACCATGGACCGGTAAACCCGTGATATCCTCAAGGAGAGACTTGCTTCTTTTAAGGTCAGTCAACAGATCATCGTCCGAAAGACGGCTGCACAGGTGGTGCAGGTATCCATGGGACGCCACTTCATGACCCCGATCCGCAATTTCACGGACAAGGTGGGGAAGCCGTTCGGCCAGCCAGCCCAGAATGAAAAACGTGGCTCCGGCCTTTTTTGTCTCGCAGGAGCCACTGTTTTTTAAAGAGTCCAGAAGATCCAAAAGGACATGGACATTGTTCTCAACCCTTAATTCACGGGAGTCCCATGACTCAAAAGGAATGCACCCCTTGAGGTTCTCCACCTGAAACCAGTCTTCCACATCGACGGTAAGGATGACCGTCCGATTTGAACCGCCATGGGACGAACGGCCTTTTTCCCTGATATTGTCCATGCTGTACCCACTCCGGGCCTGGTCGCCCGATCAATCACACGCTTTTTTTGTAGACGCGCCGGCCGATCCCGTCGTATTCAAACCCCAGCTCTTCCATGGTTTCGGGATCGTACTGGTTTCTTCCATCAAAAACCACCGGTGACTTCATGATTTTTTTCATGGCGATAAAATCAGGCTGGCGGAACGGTTTCCATTCGGTCACAAGGACCATGGCGTCCACATCTTTGACCGCATCGTACTGGTGATCCGCAAGAACGACCTTGCCGCTTTCGACTTCCTCTTTCAATTCCCGGTGGGAAGCCTCTTCCATGGCCACAGGGTCATAGGCTTTCACCATCGCACCGGCCTGGATCAACTGCTGGATCAGAACCACCGACGAGGCCTCACGCATATCGTCAGTCCCTGGTTTGAATGACAAACCCCAGATGCCGAATGCCTTTCCGGTGAGATTGTCTCCGAATCGTTCCACGATTTTTTCGAACAGCCTGTTTTTCTGGGCCTCATTCCTGTCTTCTACGGCCTGAAGGACTTTGGGCTCAAAACCCACACCACGGCTCGTGCGGATCAGTGCTTTGACGTCCTTGGGGAAACAGGACCCGCCGTACCCGCAGCCCGGATAGATGAACGCGTACCCGATGCGCTGGTCCGATCCGATGCCCTTGCGAACATGCTCCACATCCACACCCAGACGCTCGCAGATATTGGCGATTTCATTCATGAAAGAGATTTTCGTGGCAAGAAGGGAGTTGGCCGCGTATTTGGTCATTTCCGCGTCTTTCACCCCCATGGTGATCAGCTTGTCCCGGTTTCTGGAAAAAGGGGCGTATAGTTTTTCCATGATTTTTCTGGCTTTTTCAGAGGCGACACCGACGACGATCCGGTCAGGGCTCATGAAATCGTTGACTGCGGCTCCTTCTTTGAGGAATTCAGGGTTGCTCACCACATCAAATTCAATGTTCACCTGGCGCTTGTCCAATTCGTCCTGGATGGCTGCCCTGACTTTGTCCGCCGTCCCCACAGGCACGGTGGATTTGTCCACAACCACGGCGTATTGGGTCAGGTGCTGTCCGATTTCACGCGCAACAGAAAGGACATAGGACAGATCGGCGGAACCGTCTTCACCAGGAGGCGTTCCCACAGCAATAAAATAGATGTCCGATTCTTTCATGGCCTCGGGAAGGCTGTTTGAAAACTTCAAAAGACCCTGTTCGTAATTTTTGAGGACAATAGGTTCCAACCCGGGTTCATAAATGGGAAGGATGCCATTTTTCAAGTTATCAAGTTTTTTCTGATCCACATCGACGCAGATCACGTGATTCCCCATTTCTGAAAAGCATGCGCCTGTCACCAAACCAACGTAACCTGTTCCAACAACTGTAATATGCATGAAACACCTTATAAAATATGAAAATCCAGTAAAATCAATTCAGCCTGTTTCCTTCGGTTTCCATGGAATCAGTCCGAGAACCCTATATCTCTTCGTTTGTTTCAGAACCACGGGTTTTCCCGAACTGTGAAGAAAGAACGACTTTCAGCATGATCCGGTTAACCGTGTAATCGTTGTCGTCGATGTTCGAGTCGAGATTCCTGTAACTGTACTCCAGCCCTGTGCCAAGCCATTTTCTGATCTGCCAGTTCAGCGAACATCCTGCATCGACAAAATCATCTTTTCTCTCGTCCTCTCCGGGCCCGGGGTTCACATAATCGACATTTCTGTAAGCGGCGAAAACAGCAGCCCCCAGATTCCGGGTAAACCTGTAGTCCAAGCGGGACTGCACTCCGTAATACACGTTGAATCCAAGGTTTTCCGTGTTCAACTGGGAGTTTTCGTATCCGCTGTTGGCGTTCAGTGTAAAAGACCCGCCTCGGAACCTCCAGGAACGGCCGATATTGCCATCCACGGTCAGTCCTTTCTCGTTGTCCCTGGAGTCAATGTCCTGAACGAAGTATCCCAGATTCAACCCCATGGAACCATTTTCGTCAAAGGTGTACCTGATTCCCGCCGAGGGATTGTAGACCTGATAATCGTTTTCATCTCCACCGGGATCCCAGTTTACGGCTGTGTGGCTGTAGGCGGCATTGACCTGAAGGTGTCTCGACACATTTCTCAAAACCCTCAGGGTGGCCTTCCATTCATCGTAATCCTGGGAAACATCGTACAGACCCCGGGTGTATCCCGCGTTGACACTCATCCCCCAGAACGGATCAAAAAAGTACGTGGTATCAACTGTCGTTTTGTGGCTTTCGTTATCCTCGATGGTCCGGTCGTCGTTATCCAAAATCCCATAAGCGTATTTCAACGCCAGATTGCTGTTTTCCGCAAATCGGTGATCGAGCCCGACATAGGCGGTGTTGGTATAATACCCTTCCCTCCTGTCCGTTCCGTTACCGTTTTCAGGCAAATCGGTGATATCCTCTGAGCGGATATACGTGTCGCCTGCGCTCAGTCTTGTGGTCCTGTCGGCATTCCACCACCCCGCCACATCGCCCCGATGCCTGAATCCGTCATGCTCGGAGTGGTCATTGTAGAAGCTGTATCCCAGATCATAAGCTGCCGAGAGGCCATAGCGCTGCCAATCCAGATTCGTCTGGATACCCGGGGTGACAATGGTGATGAAATCATCCTCCTCGTTGTCGCTGTCCTGATAGATATTGTCGTTGTATTCCTCAGTCAGGGAAAGGCGGGAGACGACAGACCATTCAAAGGCGTTGACCGGCAAGGCGAGGCCCAGAACAATGAACAGGCAAAATATCAGATTATGGATTCTCATAGAATTAAGCACCCGAATTTTAAAAATTGTTTATTTATGGTGCCGGCCAGCGATCAGGCTGGGCGGCGGTTTTTTATCGATCGTGACCCAAACAGACATCATGGAACGATAATCGTGTCATCCGCCTTGAGAATCAGATTGTTTTCAAGCCCTTTACCCTGAGCCAGTTTTTTGTAATCCACCTTGATCACATCGTTCCCGCCATCGAGTTTTTTTCGGATAAGGATGATTTCTTTTTTCGTAGCCCATTCGGTAAATCCGCCGGCCATGGCAAAAGCCTGGATAATGGTCAGCTCCTTTTGAATGGGATACTCCCCTGTCCTTACCACTTCACCAAGCACATAGAATCTCTGGCTGACAGGCGCCCTCACGACAACCGTGACATTGGGGGTATCGATATACTGCTTCAGAAGGCCCGCGATCTGCTGCTTCAGTTGGAGGGGTGTAAGACCCGCGGCTTTTATGTCGTCAAGGAGGGGGAATGTTATTTTCCCGTCAAGCCTCACCACAATGTTCTCTCTGGAAAAATCAGGTTCTTTCCATGTGACGATATCGAGAATATCGCCTATCCCGATTTTATAATTGACTTTCGGATCCGTCAGGTTTTGAGCAACGGGTGACGGTTCGGATGCCCACACGGTCACTGCAAAAAAACAAAAAACATATGAAAAAAGAATCAGATAGTTAATATTTTTTTTGATTTTCATATAGCTCCGCTCCTTCGATTACATCGAATCATGGTTGGTTTGATGACGTGACAGTCAAAGTGCCTCAAACGGAGATCCGGATCCAGGAGGTTCTGTATTCAAGGATTTTCATTGATATGATCTGCTTCAACCCATCGCAATAAAACCTCATCGACCCACACCGAATATGACCGTTTTGACGGTTCGGAAAATAATGACGATATCCATAAATATCGAAATGTTTTTTATGTAAAACAGATCGTAATTCAGCTTTTCAATGGCGTCTTCAATGGAATCACCGTATCCGTAACAGACCTGCGCCCAGCCTGTCAGCCCCGGTTTGACCGAAAAACGTTCTGAATAGTAAGGTATCTGTTCTTCAAGCTTGTTGATGAAAAACTCTCTTTCCGGTCTTGGTCCCACAAGACTCATGTCCCCTCTCAGCACGTTCCAGAGCTGGGGTATCTCGTCGATCCGCCATTTCCGAATAAAATGCCCGACACGTGTCACCCTGTCATCGTCTTTACTCGCCCAGACAGGCCCGGTGTTCTTTTCCGCATCGGTGCGCATCGATCTGAATTTATAAACTTTATAGGGCCTCTTCCGTTTTCCGAGACGTTCCTGGGAATAGATCAGGGGGCCTTTGGAATCCAGCTTGATGACCAGGGCGGTCACAAGGATAATGGGAGCGAGGGCAACCAGCAAGCCCAATGAGGAAACGACATCCTCCATTCGCTTCAACGACATTTTAAACCAGGTTTTTTTGAAACCCTCGGAAAAAATGAACCACGTGGGGTTGGTCGACGAAACGATCACCTTGCCTGTGAGCATTTCATAGAACGTGTCTCCCTGAATGATTTCCATGCCCTCGACCCGGCACTGCAAAAGCTCTTCAAGGGGAAAGGCGCCGCGTTTCTCACGGATCGCCACGACAATTTTATCGACTCCGGCCTGGGTCGCCTTGGTGTACAGGTTGTCATACCCGTCAAACCTTACCGTGTTAGGATCATGAATAATCAGCCTTCTTCCATTTCCTGATTCTTCAACAACAGCGACAAGGGTGAAGCCACAATCAATCTGATCGTTTATCTTGTCAATGATTCCCTGGCATATTTCCCCTGAGCCTATCAGGATGATTTTCTCGTTAAGGATGCCTTTTTTGAGTATCGTGATGTACAAAAACCTCCAAAATGAAATCAGTGCCATGACGATGGGCAGATAGATCAGAAAAAAACCGCGGCAAATCATCACGTCGCTGAAAAGCATGTAGATTCCCGCGAGAATGATAAGGGCCGCCCCGAAAGCCTGCATCAGCCGGATGCTGAGTTCAGAATAGTCTTTGGTGATGGCGATATCGTATACGTTATTGTAATAAAGGCAGACGATGCAGACGGAAGATATAATCAACGCTTTGTAATTCAACCAGATATCAAAAGAAAACTCCGACGAAGGCAGAAGGATATAGGACGTGACGATAACGGAAAGATAAATGAAAAAAGCTTCCGCCAGAATGAAAAAAATATTTCTTATGGTATAAAGCTGTCTGAATATTCTAAGCATCAAAATTCACCTTGATTTCGACCACATTTTGCCTTTCATCATTCAATCCTGTATTTTCATAGTTCTGCCTTCTTTCCGTAGTAAGAGCCGTATTTACCATATCCATAGTACTTTGCAAGTCGAACGTCGTACCGGTTCAGGATCACACCAAGAATTTTATTCGAACCTATCAGTTCAACCATTTCCTTGACATCCTGCCTGCGTGTTTTTTCATGCCTTACGACAATCAGAACCCCATCGACAAGCCGTGAAATGGCGATGGCTTCAGCCGTGAGAAGAGGCGGCGGAGAATCAATGATGATGTACCGATCCTCGTATCGTGATTCAACTTCCTTCAGAAGATGATGCATCCTGTGGGATGAAAGAAGCTCCGCGGGATTACTGGGTATCCGTCCTCCGGGAATGATATTGAGTTTTTCGATACCTGTTTTGTGCAGTGCCTCAGGGACCCCGATGGTTCCGGAAAGAATGTCGCTCAAGCCAGGACTGTTATCTGGAAGACCGAAGACTCTGTGAACAGTCGGCAACCTGAGATCGCAGTCCATCAGCAGCACATGTTCATCAAGACTCTGGGCGAACGTCACGGCGAGGTTGGCTGCAACGAAAGATTTCCCCTCGTCAGGCATAGCGCTGGTGATCATGATGGTTCGCGGGGCTTTTCGTTCCGTTGAAAAAAGCAGGCTGGTTTTCAGTGTCCTGAACTGTTCCGCCTCGTAACTCGTCGGCTGGTTCAATGTGACAAGTTCTGGAGCGATCTTTTGCTTATGTTTCAGCAAGGGTTTCACGTTCAACCGGAAATTTCTTTTGCCCCCTCCCTTGTTCTTTCCCTCGCCAGAATTGGTTGGCATGGCTTCCTTTACTTCGGGCTCGGATAAGTCCGCAGCCGCCGGAATTTTTTCTTTCACTGATTTTTCAAGAGCATCAGAAAATTTACCCAAAATTTACCCCACTATGATGATTGAACCCATAAAAACCGCGAACAAGGCCAATGAAACAAAAACGCCGGCGAAACTGATCAGTCTTTTCTTTTTGTTGCGTCGTATTTCAGCCTCGCTCACAATCGTTGGAAACGTGGCAATAACCGGAATATTCAAAAATGTTTCGATCTCTTCCGGCTCCTTGAAGGATGAGTCAAGAAATTCCAGCAGGAAGATAAGCCCGCCGCCGATGCCAAGGCCGGCTGCCATGACCATCAGGAACAGCTTTCTCATATCCGGAGAAACCGGGCTCTGAGGAAGCCTTGCCGGATCAAGGACCCTGAATTGTTCGCCTTTCTGTTTCTTTTCCATATTGACGGCAATCTCTGCTTCGAGCTGTCGACCGAGCAGTGAATTGTACGTCTGATTAATATTGTCGTAATCGCGCTGGAGTGTTTGAAGTTCCTGTTCCCTCTTTGGTGTGTCTTCCACCCTTTTTTTGTAGAGAGCGATCTGCCTGGCAATATCATCCCGTTCCACCTCCAGCATGATAATCTCGTTCCGGATAATCTGGCGTTGCCGGCTAAGGGACTGGCTCAGGGAAGTGCGTGGCAACGTTCTGACAGGCGGGGCTTTCTTTTTCGGCTCTTTCTGTATCTGTTCCTGGTACTCGGCGATTCTTTTTTTAAGGCGAACGACATCCGGATGGTTGTCCGTGTATCTGTTTTTATAAACATTGAGCTGGTCTTGCATCTGATTCAACGTGTCCAGTTCAGGATCTTTCGTCGGTTCAGGAACGACCATCTGGTCGTTGTCCGGCCCCTTGAGACTGGAAAGCCGTCCTCGCGCATCGATGATTTCCGCCTGGATGGACGTGAGCCGTTCATTCAGGTTGCTCAATATACTGAGATTGCTGTTCAACTGTTCGGGAAGGCCGCCCATGTTGGTTTCCCTGTAGTTTTTCAGCTGCTGCTCCGTCTCCATGAGCCTCTTTCTCATGGTTTCAAGCTCGTCCTCCAGAAACAGATTGGTTCCGATGGCCTGGGACTCCCTGATTTTAAGGTTTTCATCGATGAACGAAGACGCCAGGGAGTTGGTGACCCTCATGACTTTTTCCGGATCGGTACCCCTGAAAGAGATGGAAAAAGAGTCTGCCGCGTTCCGGCTTCCTCCCTGGGTCACCTTGATGGATATTCTTTTTTCAAGGCTTTCAACTTTTTTTTCAGGAAACATCTTTTCATACTCAGAACCTGAGAAAAGGTTGAATTCCTCGATGATTTTTTCGAGATTGCTCCGGCTCAGGATCTGCTGAGACAAAGTGCTTATCCTGGCATTGATGTCCGAAGAAACGATATCCTGCACGATGTTCGATGGCACCTTCTGGGGCTGGACAAGAATCACCGTTTTGGCTTCATACACCCTTGGGAGAGTTATCGCCATGATTGTTCCGATGATCATGGCGATTGAAAAGGGGATAATGATAAACCAGTGCCGCTTGAGAATGATTTCGAGAATCTGTTCCGGTTTGATTTTTTGCGGAGTGTCTGCCATTCTTATTTTTTTCCTGGATTTAATTAAATTCTTTGGAATTTCAGCCTAATAATAAAGTGGGAGTAGCTATCAACATTCTTTATACCCATAAGATCTGTGTCAGATAAAAAACATCATCGGAAACACGATTCGAGTATCGTGACATTTATATATCATAAGCGTTTCTTTTTCCAGCGTACTTTCAAAAAAACAGGAGATTCCATCAAAGCAACCCGGATAGAATGGCTCTAAACACATCGAAACGTATCTTTACCTGAGACCATAGGGTATGAATTCAAGCATAAAAACGTTAACTATTCAGAAATTCACCAGGATTCATCGTTGTTCATGCTCAAAAAGACTCTTGATTAACCCCACGCAATGCTATATTAGAATATTCAAGTCTCAATGATCAAATTTTTTAGAATTATTTTTAATGAAGTCAATGACGGTAAATTCGAGAAAAAACGCCGAATGAACACGTATTCCGGCGAAACCTGAAAAAAGGGTGGGGTGAGACTTCGACGTTGTTTCGTGTTACGCTTCTTCCTTGAGCTATATCCAACAAGAATTCGAGAAAGACCGGCGCGATCTTTTTGTTTATCCGCCCCTCCTGAAAACAGAAAAGGGCATTGTGTCATAGGGACTTCCCACCCCTGACTGACATGGCTGCATTCATGAATCATATCCTTTAAAACAAAAGTTGGCATGATTGTTAATCCTTTGAATCTGAGGCACAACATGAAAAAAAAAGGAAAACTGCTTATCATTGATGACAGCGACGTTATTGTTGAAATGCTGTTTCAATTTCTTAAAAACAAGAATTATGAACTGGCCTCCGCGTCCAACGGTCTCGATGGTATCAAGCTGTTCAACTCCGACCCGGAGGGTTTCGATCTCGTCATTACGGATATCGTCATGCCAAACATCAGCGGCGTCGGTGTGATATCGATCTTGAAAGCCAAGCGCCCGGACCTTCCCATCATCGCCATCACCGGTTTTGGGGAGCATCCTGAATCACTCGCCGCTGAAGCCAGGGCGGATGTGGTTCTCGAAAAACCCATCGATCTGACCACACTGGATCAACACATCTCGGATTTAGTCAAAAAAAATCCGGCTTATCAACCTGAAGACAAACAACCATAACAAAGATCACACATGCATACCCCCTTGATAGGCGTGAGCCCGGAAATCGTTAAAATCAGAGAACTCATCGACCATGTTGCCGATACCGGATTGAATGTTGTCATCACCGGAGAAACCGGAGTTGGCAAAGAAGTGGTTTCACGGGTGCTCTACCAGCAATCCCCACGCAACAACAAACCCTTTGTCAAAGTCAACTGTGCTGCGCTCCCTGACGGCCTCCTCGAGAGTGAATTATACGGCTACGAACAGGGCGCTTTTACAGGGGCTGAAAAGAAAAAAAAGGGAAAATTTGAACTGGCGCACAAAGGCGTTCTGTTTCTTGATGAAATCGGAGACATGTCCCTTCCCCTCCAGGCAAAACTTCTTCATGTTCTCCAGAGCGGTGAATTCGCCCCTCTCGGGTCGGAGCGTGAAATCAAAGCCGACACGTGGGTGATTGCAGCAACGAACCATGACCTTGCTGAAAAAATCGCTGACAAAAGTTTCAGGGCGGACCTCTACTACCGACTCAACATCATCAAAATACATATCCCCCCCTTAAGGGAAAGACCGGAAGATATTCTCGAACTCATCAATTATTATACCGATGAATTCATTTCACAGTTCAGCAACAAGAACATCAAGAAACTTGACAAATCAATCATCGACGCGTTTTTGTCCTACCCATGGCCTGGCAATGTCAGACAGCTTCAGAACATTTTGAAACGGGTCCTTATTCTTGGCAATGGGAAGGAAATCATCGAAGAACTCAAACGTAGTGAATGTGACTTTCCTGAATCAAAAAGCCGTGACATAAGGAAGCCTTTTAAATCCAACGCTCCTTTGAACGCTACCTTCGATTTTGATGAAGAGACAGCCGACTTATCTTCCTTTTCCCTGAAAGATATCAGAAAAAAAGCCCTTGACAAGATCGAGCGGGATGCGATCCTGTATATCCTCGACAAAACAAACTGGAACAGGAGCAAAGCGTCTAAGATATTGCAGATTAGTTATAAGACGCTGCTGTACAAGATAACGGAACTCAATATAGACCAACCTTCTTCATCACTCGAGGACTGATCCGTTCCCATGTTTTAGTCTGTACAACGTCTTTCATAGTCTTGGCAGGGAAGAGCCGCCTTATTCCTTCTTTCCGCCCCGCTTCTCCGTTCTTTATCCTTCCGTCTTTCAGGGTAATACCCTGAATAGTCGAACATGCGTCTTTCTATGCCGAGTCGTCTATCACCTTGAATCATCATCATTGTCGCTCTTTCTTTTTTCACGCGCCACATCCTGAATACATAGACTTTCCCATCTGTCATAGCTGCATGACGAAAAAAGGAAACATCAATTCGTTTCAACATTCGAAGGGCGAGGAAAATAATTGTTTTTTGAAACGTTCTGAACTGGATACAACATCAGATCCGGGACTCCACCCAACAATCGATCCTTATCACGGCAACCATTTTCCATCAGTCTGGTTCTTATACCATCCCACGTCATCCCGGGAGATGGGGAACCGACGCTGTGACTATCGAATTTTTTCATCAAATCATCTCCTGCTTTTCATTGATTTCAAAACAAAAAGCAATTAGCATACCAAAATATCATTTTTGATTTTAATCCAATATTCAGCAGGTTAGAAAATCGCCCAAATCACGGGATACAAACATTACACGTTTTTCCCACGGATATTATGAAGCTTTTTTCACAATCGACGAGTCTTGCCGGCGATAATAATTGACACGGTGGGTCATTCGGAATATATGCTATTTTCAAGAACGAACGGAGACCATTTTTTTGACAGCATTTGCATCCTATCGTTTTTTTAGATTATTTCTTCCTTTCAGCCTTTAATTCCGCCAAAGGGTAAACATCGCAAAAGGCTGGTTTGTGAATCGTTACAGCTTTACGGGGACCATGGACGATTACGCGAATTTCATCAAAAGTGTCTATTATTTCAATTCATTATCCGATGAAAACATTGAAAGAATCCTGAAGGTATGCTCGTGTCAGGTTTTTGATACGGGCAGGGTGATCTTCGAGGAGGGTTCTCCGGGCGATGCATTCTACATTATCATCAAGGGTACCGTCGAAATTTGGAAAAACTATGACAGAAAAGACATGAACCTGGTGGCGATCCAAGGGCCTGGGAGTTTTTTCGGAGAAATGGCCATCATCGATTCGTTGCCTCGCAGCGCCACCGTGAAGGCCATCGAAGAGGTCCGAACCCTTGTCATTCCCCGGCAGGATTTTCTGAAGATTGTTGAAGAGAACAGCTCCATCGCCTTAGCCATCATGCGCTCCATGTCTTCCGTTCTGAGAAGCAGCACTGAAAAACTGTTCACCAACCTGAATGTCAAAAGCAAACTGCTGCTCTATGAAACCGAGGTCAGAAAACTTTCCGAGTCCGCCCTGAAGGAGAGCGAAGAAAAATTCAGGATTCTTGCGGACAACGTGACGGATATTCTGTGGATCATCGATTACCATGAAAACAATTTCACGTACCTCAGCCCGGCCGTTGAAAAAATTCTGGGGTATGAACCTGACGAACTGCTCTACACAACATGGCATAAAGTCATGTCCCCAGACTCCATCGACCGTTCCAGAAAATTCTTCGCCGACATTGAGTCCTCTTTTCGCCAGATCAACTCGAGTTCAGCCCATACCCTTGAAATTGAGGCCAGGCACAAGGACGGCTCCATCGTATGGCTCGAAACCTCCTTTCATTTTTTAATGAATCCCGCGGGCGACATCATCAACACCCTGGGCGTTTCCCGAGACATCACCCATCGCAAACAGATGGAAACCAAGCTGGCCGAGACACGGGCGCTTTTCCTTGCGGCACTTGATCAATCCTCGGCCGGGGTCATCCTTTCCGATGAAACAGGACAATACGTCCAGCTCGTCAACGCAGAAGCTGAAACCGTTCTTGGGATCAAAAAAGAAGAAATCATCAATACGCCCATCAGGGATCTTGTCAAAGGAAAGATCATGTACCCCGACGGGACGCCCTATTCGAACCAGGGACTGCCCATCGCCCAGGCTGTAGCCCATGGGGAGATTATCAACGAAGAAGTGATCATCCATCTTCCGGGAAAGAAAAAACGCTGGTTTCTGTTCAATGCCGCACCCATCCGTAGCGATCAGGGGAAAATCATCGCGGGAATCGCTGTTTTCCCGGACATCACCAAAAGCAAGGAACTGGAAAACAAAACGAGGGAATTCGGTATCAAATTCCAACAGGCCAGAAAAATGGAATCCATTGCGACTCTAGCTGGAGGCATTGCCCATGAGTTCAACAACGCCCTCTTTGAAATAACGGGCAACATCGAACTCCTTCAGATGAGCATCGACAACAAGGAATCGCTTGAAAACTATTCCCGGAAAATTAAGAACTCGGCCTTCCGCATGGCCAACCTCACCAAGAAACTGATCGCCTATTCCCGTGGAGGAAAATACCAGCCGATCCTCACCTATTTAAGCGACATCCTGAAAAAAACACTCCCCGATTCAAACACGGCCAATCTCAAGGATATCGAAGTCGTGGTGGAGGAGATGAGTGACATCTTTAAAATCGAAGCCGACCTGACACAGCTCAAAATGGCCATCTCGTCCATCATGACCAACGCCGTGGAATCCATCGAAGGCTCGGGCCAGATCCGGGTAAAAACCTATACCATGGAGGCGGACGAAGAATTCGTCTCCCGCCACCCCGGCCTTTCACCCGGCAAATACTCCTGCCTGACCATCCAGGACACGGGCCGGGGCATGCCGGTCCAGACGATCAGCAAGATATTCGAACCTTTTTTCACCACGAACTTTCTGGGACGAGGTCTCGGCATGGCAGCCGTGTACGGCATCGTCAAAAATCACAACGGCTGGATTGGCGTTTCTTCCACGCCGGGCAAGGGGACGACGGTCAACGTTTACATTCCTGTCTATAAAAAGAAACAGGCGGAAGACCGGGAGAAAAAAAATCTCACCCAGCCCAGCTCGAACCACGTTCTCATCGTTGAAGACAAATCCGCCGTCCTTGCGGTCAACCGTGAGATGTTCGAATACCTCGGATACAGCACTGTCGGCGCGAAAACCGGTGGGGAAGCCATCGAGATCATCAAAAACACTCCCTTTAAAATCGATCTGGCCGTGCTGGATTTCGATCTCCCGGACATGAAGTGCGAAGTTCTTTTCGAATCCCTTAAAAGGCTAAAACCTGGCCTGAACATCCTGATTTCGACAGGTTACCCGGCCGAAGACGTGGCACGCATCCTAAATATCGATCAGAGCCGAATCATCATCAAACCTTACTCCCTGTCCACCTTGTCCCTGAAACTCAGAGAAAACATGAGAACCCCCTGAACGTGAACCCACAGTGTTAAATTCTCGCCCCTGGATTCTTCCCATTGCTTTTTCAGATCATTTTTATCATAATCACACATCATGAAAAAACCATCGTGTTCACTCTTCACAAGCTACTTTTTTAAGCCATCATCCAGGAAAATGTCATGCGAATCCTGATCGTCGAAGACGATGCCAAAATCGCGTCGTTCATTAAAAAAGGCCTCACGGAAGCGGGCTTTGCCGTCGATCTCGCCGATAACGGCGAAGACGGGCTTCATCTCTGTCTTGGCCAGGATTATGACGCGGCGGTGGTGGACATCATGCTGCCCAAACTGGGCGGCCTGAAGCTGATCGAAACCCTTCGGAGCCGGGGCAATACCACGCCGGTTCTCATCCTCAGTGCCCGCCACTCGGTCAGCGACCGGGTCAAGGGAATCCAGACGGGCGGTGACGACTACCTGGTTAAACCCTTCGCCTTTTCCGAGCTTCTGGTCAGAATACAGGCCCTGATCCGAAGGTCCGGCGGACGGAGTGAAAGCGCAACCCTCACCGTGGGAAATCTCACCATGGATCTCCTGAAGCGGAAAGTCACCCGGGGCAACGAGACCATCGATCTTCAACCCAGAGAATTCGCTCTGCTGGAATACTTCATGCGCAACCCGGGGCTGACGCTTTCCAAAACACTGATCCTTGAAAAAATATGGGATTTCAATTTCGATCCCCAGACCAACGTGGTGGATGTGCTGGTCTGCCGCCTGCGTTCCAAACTCGACAAGGACTACCCCGATAAACTGATCAAAACTGTCCGAGGAGTGGGTTATGCCCTTGAAGATCTTTGACCGGATTTCCGGAAAGCTGGGCTTCCGGCTGACAGCCTGGTACACAGGCATCATCATCACCTGCATGATGATCCTTTTTATCATCGCCCATGTATTCTTATCGGAAACATTGAAAAAGAGGGACCTGGAGGAAATCCGTTCCGAACTCAACGAACTGGAATACGAATACGACAAAGGAGGCATCGAAGGGGTCAAAACCTTCGTGAACATGCACCTCAGCACCAGGCTGAAAAACCTTTTGTTCATCCGGATCGCCGACACAAACAACCGCACCCTTCTCATCCATTACCCCTTTGACAAAAATGACTATGACATCGAATCCCTGGCCAAAATCCCGCCTTTTGACGGCCAGTGGATCATCAAACCGAACACCCGGAAAGGCACCAGGAGATTGAGTCTTCTGACCTCCCGCAAAAAAGAGAATATCATCCTCCAACTGGGGATGACCAACCATGACCGAAGAAAAACACTGCATCATTTCGAGAATTTATTCATGGCCGGTGTGATTCCCCTGATGTTCATCGCCATGATTTTCGGAGATTTTATGGCGTCCAGGGCCCTGAACCCCCTGCGTCATATCATCCTGGCCGTTGAAAGCATGGATATCGGCAAAATGGATTCCCGGGTTCCGCGGACAGAAAACGGGGACGAACTGGACGAGCTGGCCAGGCTTTTCAACGACATGCTCGAGCGGATCGCCCGTCTGATCAGAGGAATGAAAGAATCCCTGGACAATGTGGCCCACGATCTTCGGACTCCACTGACCCGGATGCGAAACATTTCCGAGCAGGCGCTTCTCGGACTTCCTGAAAACAACCCCAGCAGGGAAGCCCATGAATCGGTCCTGGAAGAATCCGATCGCATTTTAAACATGCTGAATACGTTAATGGATATCTCCGAAGCCGAAACCGGGGTCATGTCGCTGCTTAAAAAAGAGGTCTCTTTGAAAAAACTGATCGTCCCGATTTACGAGATGTACCAGATGGTGGCTGAAACAAGACAGGTCCACGTCGCCATGCATGTTCCGGACGATATCCTGGTTTACGCAGACCCGGACCGAATCGGCCAGGCTCTGGCCAACCTTCTGGACAACGCCGTGAAGTTCACGGAACAAGGCGGCCGTGTGGTCATCGAGGCGGAAAAAGAGACTCATGGTGTCCGGATCAGCGTCAGGGACACCGGCCCCGGCATTCCCGGAAACGATATCGAGCGAATCTGGGACCGCCTGTACCGGGGAGACCAGAGCCGGTCCCAGAAAGGCCTGGGACTTGGGCTGAGCCTTGTGAATGCCATCGTGACGGCCCACGGAGGAACAATCGAGGTGGTAAGCCGGCCGGGTGAAGGCAGCGATTTCATTGTCAGGCTGCCGGTTATCATGATTATTTAACTCCCTGAACCGTTCTTGTGATAAGAAAAGTACAAACAACCCATTTTATTTGCATCCCAAACGGCTGATCGACGGAAAAGGAGCCGAATCCATGCCAGAGGACATTCGTTGGAAACAACGATTCGACAATTTCAAACGGGCCCTGGGTCAGCTGGCCCAAGCCGTGCAACTCATGGACCAGCGCCCCCTCACCGACCTGGAAAAGCAAGGCCTGATCCAGGGATTCGAATTCACCCATGAACTGGCCTGGAAGGTGTTGAAAGACTACCTCGAGTTTGAAGGAATCCAGGGATTGATCGGCTCCAGAAGCACCGTTCGCGAGGCGTTCAAACAGGGGCTGATCACCGGCGGAGATGCATGGATGGACATGATCGACAAACGGAATCTCTCAAGCCACACATACAACCTGGATCTGGCATCCGATCTGGTCACAGCGATCCACGACACTTACTACGCCAGGTTTCTGGAATTGCATGAACGCCTTGAACCGGAATGTTAACCATGCAGAATTTTGGACTGTCCGACAAAACACTGGCGACCATCCGGCAGATTCTGGCCCAGTGTCCATCTGTGGAAAAAGCGATCCTTTACGGTTCGAGGGCCAAAGGCAACCAACGCCCCGGCTCCGACATCGACCTCACCCTGATCGGGGAGCACCTCGACCTGAACATCCTGGGTGACATCGCCGCCAGACTGGAGGAATCACCGATCCCTTATCAGGTGGATTTATCGCTCTGGAGCCGGTTGGACCATGCCGGATTGCGGGACCACATCGAAAGGGTCGGGGTTGTTTTTTACCAGCGATCAGATATCAGCGACACCGGAAGGCTTTAAAAACGACGGCATCTTTTGCCGGAAAGACCCAATAATCGGTCAGGGTTTTACACATTACGCCAGAACCCTCCCCTCACCTTCGCGCCGGGTAAACCCCACGGAGTCCAGGTACTCAAACACAGGAACCGCCAAGGCCCGCCCGTAACCCAGCAGGTCGTGGCTGTCGGACAGGCGGACGAAACCTCGCTTTTCGATGGTTTCCTTCACCTTGCCCTTGATGGTTTCCATGGCGTTCAAAGACACAAACCGTTTGTTCGACAGGCGGATCAGTTGACCCTGGTTGTGGAGAAAATGAAGCATGCGTCCGGCCCGGTCCTCGTTCCAGTGCCCCGGGGTTTCGGTGCAGAACCGGCTGGCGCTGAACGGCACAAAACCGGACAACTCGGCAAAGGCGAGGAGTTTCCGGGCCATCGTATCGTCGTCTCCGGTCAGCACGGGCTTCTGGCCGGGAGCGCTGTACCCCCCACCTTCTTTCACGAGCTTTCCTTCGACGCACAATGTTTCAAGGATGGGATACAGCAGGTCTTCGGAAAGGGGACTTCCTAAAGCGGATAGAATCTCCCTTGCGTTGACCCGGCTTTTCAAACGTCCCCTGCCCAGAGCCTCTCTTGCCGCGGCCATCACGTTTTCCGTGGATTCCCGGAATCTGTCCGCCAGGAAATACCCTTTTTCCTTGAAATCATGCACAAGCCCACGGGTTGCCATACTGTGCAACACATCGTCGATCCTGCCTGTTTCAATTCCCGACCTTTCCCGGAGCATCTCGAGGGTGACCGGCCTGTAAGCGGACATGGAAAGGGTTTTTTCCACAAAAGCCCTGACGTTGTCTTCTTTCAGGGCGGCAAGAAGGGGTTCCACCTTTCCGAACCGGGCCGCCGTGTATTTTTCAGATGGGATTTCAAGGATAATACCGCCGCCCACGATCCGGTTCACGTTCATCAGACTCACCACGAACCGGTCCCTGGGTCTAACCGGAACGGGACGGGACAGCCTGAACTGGACACGGCCGCTTTCCCCGGGCCCGATCTTGTCACCCGCCATCACCACAACCATGGCGGTGACCACCAAGGTTCCGATGTAAAGTTTCACCCTCATCCGGTTCAGGATGGGGGCAAAAAGTTTCTCCCTCACATGGATTTCGGCATTGATCAGTAAGGACACCGTGACCGAATCCGGGCATGCCAGCAACATGCCCCGTCCCGCTTCGTTCATGGGCACGTTATGGAGGTTGATTCCCACCCTCTGACCGGCCCATGCCCTGTCCACCCGTTTCCCGTGACACTCCAGAAATCGGGCCCGGGTCATTTTCCGTGTAGGCAGAATCTGGACAGGGTCATCCCGTGAAATCCGACCTTCGACCACAGTCCCGCTCACCACGGTTCCGAAACCGTTCACGTGCCGGACCTGGTCGATCCAGAGCCTAAAGGAACCTCGGGTCGACCTGGTGGGGACACGTCGTGTTTCCGAAAGGGCCGAATTCCTGACAGCCAGCGTCCCCCGACCATCCAGGGATGAAAAGGGAATGACCTCTTTGCCTTCGAGAAAGGTTCCCTGGGCCAGATCCCGGATTTCCATCATGGCCAGTTCAAGGGTTTCCTCGTCCACCAGATCCGCCTTGCTCAACACCACAAAACCGGCGGACGCTCCGAAATAGTGAAGGGTTTCCAGGTGTTCAAGGGTCTGTGGCATCACTCCGTCGTCGGCGGCCACCACCAGCATGGCCAGATCCACACCGCTCAAACCCCGAACCGTGTTTTTCAGAAAATCCGTATGCCCCGGCACGTCCACCAGGGCGAGGGACAGGCCGTCTTCCATGATCCAGGGGGCGATGCCCGCCTCAATGGACAGACCCCGGGTCTTTTCCTCTTTCATGCGGTCCGTGTCCACTCCGGTCAGACATTTCACGAGAGACGTCTTTCCATGGTCCACATGACCGGCCACACCAAGGGTCATCCACCGTTCCATAAGCGAGACATTCCATAACAAGAAAATGGAAGGGGCAAGGGGAATCGAACCTCCTCTTTGTGTTTCAGACAAAGCCGACGGTTTTGAAGACCGCGGGGCGCCCAGCACCATTGCCCCTGTGATGATTTTGATCGTGTTTGCCCTGCTTCCGGAAACCATTCCGGAGAGGCATTGAAATTCTTTGGGAAATTAACGTTGCGGGAAAAAATTGGAAGAGCCGGGGTTCACCGTGTCCACCCATTCCGCAACCGGTCCGTTGCCGTCAGTCCTGACGGAACCACGGACAACCCTCAGTTGAAGCGGAAAGAGCGGGTCATGGCATTTCCCTTACATCTGGATTTGAGTGGGTATTTGAACGTCATCATGGTTCAGGGTTTACAAAAGAGACCGGCCCTTGTCAAAACCATTATTTCTATGACAGCCCCAAGATCCATTGGCCATTTCGATGTCCCGCCAAACATTTCACACATGTAATGTTCCTGAAAGAATCGGGTAATCTTCCCCGGTTATACTGCGACCCGTTCATTCATTCAATTAACCGAAAAACGGATTGCACAGCATGCAAAACAACGTCTCCCTGAAAACCCTGATTTTCCCTTACTACCCCATGATCCTGTTTTTTCTTTTCGGCCTTTTATTTCTCACCCTCATGAGAACGGGCTTGGCCGTATACCACTTAAAACGGGTGGACAGTTTGGCCGGTTTCCTGAAAATTCTCGTTTTCGGGATCAGAATCGATATCGTCACCCTCTCTTTCGCCTTGTCTCTCCCTGTGTTTCTCACCCCTTTTCTCGAAGGGTACAAGGCAAGCCATACGGCCTGGCATATCTTCCTTCCCCTCTGGCTCAGTGCATGGGCTGTTCTCCTGGTGGGAATGGAGGCCATGACCCCCGGTTTCATTGCAGAGTACGACATCCGGCCGAACCGGCTGTTCGTGGAGTACCTCCTGTACCCCCGTGAACTGATCGGCATGCTGGTCAAAGGCTACCTTGTTCACGTGATCATCGGTGCGGCATCTCTTGTTTTTTCAGCGTTTTTTGTTTTCTGGTTCATGTCGAGGATAACCGAACCTGCGTCACACTGGACGTTCGTCCATAAACTGTCGTTGTTGGCCGTGTTCGCTCCCCTCCTGTTTCTGGGGGCCCGTTCCTCCCTGGGCCACAGACCCATCAACCCCAGCACGGTGGCCTTTTCAAATGATTCCCTGGTCAACGACCTGGCTTTGAACAGCACTTACTCCCTCCTTTTTTCCGTCTACCGGATGAAGGATGAGGCCGATGCCGCCAGAATCTACGGGACCATGGACCAGGACAGGATGATGTCCATCGTCAGGAACGGTATCACATCCCATGACTCCGCTTTCCCCAACCCGGACATTCCGACCCTCCACACCCTCACACCCACGGCTCATCCTGCTAAGCCCCTGAACCTGGTCATCATTCTTGAAGAAAGCCTGGGAGCTGAATTTGTCGCCCGTCTCGGGGGCGACCCGGTCACGCCCAACCTGGAGGCCCTTGCCAGCGACGGATGGTGGTTCGACAATCTCTATGCCACCGGGACTCGTTCTGTGGTGGGAATCGAAGCCGTGGTGAGCGGTTACCCCCCCACACCGGCACGCAGCGTGGTGAAACTGGGGAAATCCCAGAAGAACTTTTTCACCCTGGCATCCCTCCTTTCACAAAAGGGATACGATACCCGGTTCATCTATGGAGGGGACAGTGATTTTGACAACATGCGGGGTTTTTTCCTTCGAAACGGCTTTCAGACCATTGTGGACGTAAACGATTTCACCCATCCCCGGTTCAAGGGTTCCTGGGGGGTTTCGGACCAGGACCTGTTCGACAAGGCCCACGACCTGTTTTCGGAAAAAAGGGATAAACCGTTTTTCAGCCTGGTGTTCAGTTCGTCGAATCATCCGCCTTACGAATTTCCGGACAACACCATCGAACTCTACGAACGGCCCAAAGCCACGGTCCGAAACGCGGTCAAGTACGCCGATCACGCCCTGGGTGAATTCTTCAAAAAAGCCAGGCAGTCCGCCTACTGGGACAACACGGTGTTTCTCGTTGTGGCCGACCACAATTCCCACGTCGGGGGTGAATCCCTCGTTCCTGTGAGCCGGTTCCACATCCCGGGGCTCATCATCGGCCCAGGGGTCAAGCCAGGGGTTTATGAAGGCATCGCCAGCCAGATCGACCTGCCTCCCACCCTTCTTTCCATCCTGGGAATCGCCTGCGATGTCCCCATGATCGGAAGGGACCTGACCCGCAACGATCCGGCCCTCGCCGGCCGGGCCATTCTCCAGTTTCACCAGAATCAGGCGTACATGACCGGCGACCGAGTCATCATCCACGAACCGGGCCGGAAGATATCCGCGTACCGTTACCAGAACCGAACCCTCATCCCGGACACCCCGGACGCCCATCTTGTGGAAACGGCCCTGGCCCATGCGCTCTGGCCCTCGTGGACATACAACCATCTTGCTTACAGGACGCATTGACATGAGCCCTCTGTTTTTCAATTCTCTTGTCATTTTCACCATCTGGGCTGTGTTCAGCGGATTCGACATGTTTGTCGTACGTGATGCCTCATTTTTCTTTGAAAACATGACAAGCCTGCGTTTTCTCGTCAACTACCTGGCAAGTTCCCTGGCCTTTCTCGGCCTGATTCTCGTCATCAGGGACTGCCTCAACCGGGGAATAAAAAAAAGGATCGCCGCCTTTCTCATTCTTTTCCTGCCCCTTGTTATCCAGCTTTCCTACTTCTCGGTTTACAGAAAATTTGTTTCGGCGTTCGGTTTCAGGGCGTTCTACGAAGATCCGGCCATGGTGTTCAATCTATGGCTGGACAATCTTCCGGTCATCAAAATCATGTTCGCCACCCTCCTTGTCTCGATGGCCGTCTGGCTCCTTGGAAAAATCAGGGGGCAAGGACATCTTGCCCTGCGTTTCCTGTCTTTCTTTGTCATCGCCGTGGTTTCCGGCCTCATGATGTTCAGTTGGTACAGTGTCCCCGTCTTCCAGAACAGTGTCCTCGCCTATGCCGGTTCACTGCTTGAAATGGCGAAACAGAAAACCTACACGGAATTCAAAATGGACAAACCGCCGGTCAACCCGGCTGAAACAACGAAAGATCTTCCGGATATCATCTATATCATTGGAGAATCCACGGTTCTTTCCCACATGAGCGTTTTCGGATACCCAAGAAAAACAACACCGGGGCTTGAACGTCTTGAAAATGAACACAAAATCATGACGTTCCCGAACTGTGTCAGTATCGGCTTGCAGACACGACTTTCCGTTCCCTACATGCTTGCCGGCCTCCAGGGTATCGATCCCAAGGGTTATTTCTACACCTGCCCCACGATTTTCAACTACGCCAAGGCCAGGGGTTACACCACCGCCCTGATCACGGCCCAGGATTTCGCCTGGGGACGCCTCACAGACATCCTTCTCGACAAAGATGTGGATGAATTTGAAAACGGCACGGCTTTTGATTCAAACCTCAGCGTCCACAAGGGCGCCGACGATCTCGTCGTCCTTGAAAAAGGCGTCCTGCCCTGGATGGGCAAAACGAAGTCCCCCCGCCTCCTCGTGGTTCAGATGGATGGAAGCCACTACCCGTTTAACGAACACAGCCGGCCGGAGGACAAAGTCTTTCTGCCCGAAACAGAGCCCAACTGCATCAACGCCTTTGACAACAGCGTCCTCGTGACAGATCGTTTCCTGACCCGGCTCATCGAAAAAATCAGGAAGGAAAACCCCGATGCCTGGGTCTTCTTTTCCCCGGACCATGGCCAGAACCTGGGCGGGAAAAACGGTTTTTTCAACGACCGGTTTTCAGAAAGCGTGATCCACAACCCCCTGATCGTTTCAGCACCCGAAGAAGGGTTGAAGGCCCTGGTCAAAAACAAAAACGCGCCCCTCAGCCAGGCGGACATCGTCCCCACCCTGCTCGACCTCATGGACCTGAAGCCCGTCAAACCCATGGACGGCCTCTCACTCCTCGGCCCGATCCCAAAAAACCGCCTGAGGGTGTGCAGCACCTATATGCCCACCTTCCATAACGTGCCCGAATCGGTTCTCGTTTTTCCGGACCTGTCCTACTTCCTTGTGGACCTGGACCGGAAAAGCGTTCTCCTCAAAGATGGGAAAACCCAGATCCGGTTTGATGACATGGACAGGGCGTATCAGGAGGTTTTTCTGAAGCGGATGTAACCTTGCGGGTAATACAGACAGCCGTTCGAGTATCGTATGCGGCATTGACCCAACAACCATGAAAAGGAATCACCATGATTACAGTCGTTGTCCCGGTATATAATGAAGAAAATAATATCCCCCCCCTCGTCGAAGAGATTTTCAATGCCGCAAAAGACCTGCCTGTCTGCGAAGTTATTTTTGTCGATGACGCCAGTACCGACGGTTCCTGGGACATTTTAAAGAAACTGGGCGCTCGGCACCCCACCTTGAACGTGATCCGTCACAAAAACAATCACGGCCAGTCCGCCGCCTTGTGGACGGGAATCAAGGCGGCGGGAAATGACATCATCGTGACGTTGGATGGTGACGGGCAGAATCCCCCCTCCGACATCAAAACCCTGTGGGATACCTACCATCACGTCAAAAAGGAATCACCCCGGGTCATGATCGCGGGAGAGAGGATCAAACGGAACGACTCCTGGATTCGGCGTGCATCTTCAAGGTTCGCCAATGGCCTCCGTTCCAGACTTCTGAAGGACAGGACCCGGGATACGGGATGTTCCCTGAAACTTTTCAGACGTTCCGATTACCTCGCCCTTCCCTATTTCGATCACATGCACCGTTTCCTTCCGGCTCTGATGATTCGTGAAGGGGTGGACATCCTCCACGTTCCGGTGTCACACCGTCCCCGATTGCACGGTGTGTCGAAATATGGAACTCTGGACCGTGCCCTTGTTGGAATCGTTGACCTTCTCGGAGTCCTGTGGCTTCAGAAAAGGGCCTCAGGAAACCTGGAATACGAAAGCATCAAACCATCACATCAGGAAATCAGGGAGGAGATATGACACCATCCATCTTTGCTTTAACACCCAAACAATGCTGGCTGGGCGTGGGCTTTTTCGGGCAATTCCTTTTTTTCATGAGATTTTTTGTCCAGTGGCTTGCTTCCGAAAAGCAGAAGAAAAGCGTCATCCCCAGGGCGTTCTGGTATTTTTCCCTGTCCGGAGGCATCACGCTCCTAGTTTACGCCATTTACAGACAAGACCCTGTGTTCATTTTCGGCCAGGCAACGGGTCTGTTCATTTATCTGAGAAATATCTATTTCATCAAAATTGAAAAACAAAATTAAAAAAATATTCGGCATGACCATCTGCCCTGAGAAAGAGAATCCCATGAACACAAAAAACCGCCCCTTCGAATACGGACTTCCTGTTTTACTGCTTTTTGGTTTGTACCTCACCGTTCTCGTTTTCAGACCCCTGATGCCGGTGGACGAGACACGTTACATGTCCGTTGCCTGGGAGATGTTTCTTCGCGGCGACTGGCTTTCTCCTCTTACCGTCAATTTTCAACCCTACCACCACAAGCCCCCCCTGCTGTTCTGGATGATCAATGCGTGCTGGGCCTTTTTTGGAGTCAGCCGCTGGGCCGGAACGATCCCCGTTCTGATCGCCGCTTCAGCCTGTGTTCTTCTGACCAGAAAGTTGGCCAGCCTTCTGTTTGACGATCCCGAAATCACCAGGGCCGCACCCTACGTCATCACAGGCAACCTTGGCTTTTTGATTTCCAGTCTCCTGATCATGTTCGACGTCACCCTCACGGCATTCGTTCTGCTTTCCGTGATCGCCCTTGTTCTTTTCGCAAAAACAGGAGAAGCTGAGTACATCTTCTGGCTGGCGCTCGCCATGGGCCTTGGGGTTCTTTCCAAAGGACCCGTCGCCTGGCTTTACGTGTCAGTCCCTGTTCTCACCGGACCTCTCTGGATGCCCGTCCGTATGAAGCCCCTGAAATGGTATGGAAGCTGCGCCGCCTCGATCCTGTTGTCAGCCATTCCAGTTCTGGCATGGCTGATTCCCGTGCTGGCCCAGTCATCGAGCCAATTCGGCCATACCCTTGTCTGGGACCAGACCTTCGGCCGTGTGACAGGCCGTTTTTCCGTCTCACATTCAAGACCCCTATGGTTTTACCTGCCTTTTCTGCCCGTCATCTGCCTGCCCTGGATTTTTTTCCCGGCCTTCTGGAAGGGTTTCGCGAGGTTAAAAGATCATTATTCCACGGATTGGGCGGTTCGTTTTCTCGTCCTCTGGGCCATCCCCGTGTTCGTCGCCTTCTCTCTCATCAAGGGAAAACAGCCCCATTACCTTGTGCCTCTGCTGCCGGCTCTTTCCATTTCCATGGTGTACATGATGCAAACATCGTTCAAAACACATCTGCGCATTTCCCTGGCCATGGTTTCGTTCGTCATCCTCCTGCACGGGGTTGCGGCCCTGACAGTTTTCAAGAGATTCGACCTTGAGCCCATGGTCGCCTTTCTTGAACCTTACAAAAGCGTCGACTGGTTGTACGCGAACAAATATCATGGAGAGCTTAATTTTCTGGGAAGGCTTGAAAAACCTGTGGATGAACTCAAAGACACCGACACGATAGAAGCCTGGTTCAAAGATCATCCCAACGGGATTGCCATAAAGCGTTATGGTCGACCTGACGAAATCAAATCATTCAACGTTCTTTTCGACATGCCGTACCGTGGTAAAAGGGTTTGCGTCGTGAAGCGCTCTGAGTCCGGATCTCCGGCGGATTCCACGACCCTGTCCGTCACAAATTCCAAAGGAACGCCTGGGAAATAGCCTTCGTATTGACGGAGTCCCCATAAGTGCATATACTGCCTGCCTGACACGGTTCAAGGAGACAGTATGGCATGAGACAGGATTTTCTTCCATTTTCAAGACCTTCGATTTCCGAAGAGGACATCGCGGCCGTAGCCGACGTGCTCCGGTCCGGCTGGATCACCACCGGGCCGCGGAACGCGGAGTTCGAACGGGCGTTTTGTAAATACACAGGAAGCCGTCACGCCGTGGCCCTCTCATCGGCCACCGCCGGGATGCACCTCCTTTTCAAGGCTTTGGGCATCGGACCGGGAGACGAGGTCGTGACCCCGTCCATGACCTGGGTGTCCACCGTGAACCTTATCACCCTTTGCGGGGCCACCCCCGTGTTCGCGGACATCGACCCGGACACCCTGATGATCACGGCGGACACGGTTAAACCCTGCCTGTCCGGCCGGACAAAAGCCATCGTTCCCGTCCACTTTGCCGGAGCTCCTGTGGATCTCGACCCTTTACGGAAACTGGCCGAGGAGCACGGGGTCTTCTTTATCGAAGACGCGGCCCATGCCGTGGGAACCGAATACCGGGGCCGTCGGATCGGCGCAGAAGGCACCGCCGTGTTTTCCTTCCACCCCATCAAGAACATCACCACCTCCGAAGGCGGCATGGTCACAACCGATGACGACGTTCTGGCGGAGCGCGTACGTCGCCTGAAGTTCCACGGCCTTGGGGTGGACGCCTTTGACCGGACCCTGCAGGGCCGCTCGCCCCAGGCCGAAGTTTTGGAGCCGGGTTACAAGTACAACCTGCCGGACATGCTGGCCGTTCTGGGCCTGGGTCAGCTGAAACGGCTGGACCCTTTCATCGAAAAACGGGAGCGTCTGGCCCTTCGCTACCAGGAGCATTTCAAGGCCATGGAGGGGGTCTCTCCCCTGGCCATTGCCGATTATCCTCACCGCCACGCATGGCATCTGTTCATCGTCCGGCTGAACACGGATAAAACGGGTATGGACCGGAACGTTTTCATGGACGCCCTTAAACAAAGAAATATCGGAACCGGCCTTCATTTCCGGGCGATCCACCTCCAGAAATACTACCGGGAAACCTTCGGATTTGAACGGGGCATGCTTCCCGCCACCGAATACAACTCGGACAGGATCGTTTCCCTTCCCCTTTTCCCGGACATGACCGAATCCGATGTGGACGACGCCGTGTCCGCCATCCGGGAGGTGTTATGCGCATAGCCTCAAAGCCCCGCGTTTCCGTGGTGATCCCCGTCTTCAACGAAGCGGCGAACCTCCCCGAACTGATGGAACGCTGCCTTCGGACCTTGCGGTCCATGGATCTCCCGTTCGAGCTGATCCTGGTGGACGACGGCAGCCGTGACCGTTCCGCCACCCTCATCGAACGAGCGGCGGAAGCCAATCCCGGCGAGATCACGGGCATCCTCCTCAACCGGAACTACGGCCAGCACGCGGCGGTGATGGCCGGATTCGAAGCGTCAACCGGCGACATCGTGGTGACCCTGGACGGGGACCTCCAGAACCCGCCCGAGGAAATTCCCCACCTGGTGGCGGCGGTGATGGACGGGAACGACGTGGTGGGCACGGTGCGGCAGGACCGCAAGGATTCCTCGTTCCGGAAACTGTCGTCTTTGATGATCAACAAAGGGGTGCAGAAAGCCACCGGCGTGATGATGACCGACTACGGCTGCATGTTAAGGGCCTACCGGCGGGACATCGTGGATGCCATTCTCATGTGCCACGAACGCAGCACCTTCATCCCGGTTCTGGCCAACAGTTTCGCCCGGAACACCACGGAGATCCCGGTCAGCCACCATGAGCGCAAAGCCGGGGAATCCAAGTACGGGTTCTTCAAACTCCTGGCCCTCCAGTACGATCTTTTGACCTGCATGACCACTTTCCCTTTGCGCCTTCTCAGCATTGTCGGCGGCCTGGTGTCCCTCATGGGCATGGGGTTCGGCGTCCTTCTCATCGTCATGCGGCTGATCTTCGGCGCGGCCTGGGCCGCCGACGGGGTTTTTACCCTGTTCGCCATCCTGTTCATCTTCATCGGCGGGCAGTTCCTGGCCCTTGGCCTTTTGGGAGAGTACATCGGAAGAATCTACAACGACGTGAGGGCCAGACCCCGTTATTTTGTGGGACGAACCGTGCGGTTTGAAAATAAAGACAAACCTTGAACATCCAACATCCAACGCCCAACATCCAATGGTGGGATAAAGGTATTTTATGGCGGAATCATTTCCTCCGGGAGACATTATGAACACCATCGTTTTCGCGTACCACGACATGGGCTGCGCCGGTATCCGGGCCCTTCTGGCCCATGGTTTCCATATCCAGGCCATATTCACCCACAAGGACGATCCCCGTGAAAACATCTGGTTCGAATCGGTGGCGGAGCTGGCCACGGCGAACAACATCCCCGTGTACGCACCGGACACCGTCAACCATAGCATCTGGGTGGACATGATCCGCCAGATGAACCCGGACATGCTGTTCTCCTTTTACTTCCGGACCCTCCTGAGCCCGGAGATCTTGGATATTCCTGCCCGCGGCGCCCTGAACCTCCACGGTTCCCTGCTCCCGGCTTACCGGGGACGCTGCCCGGTGAACTGGGCGCTGGTGAACGGAGAAACCGAAACAGGGGTCAGCCTTCATTACATGACGGAAAAAGCCGATGAAGGGGACCTGGTGGCCCAGCGGGTCATTCCCATCTCTGACGATGACACGGCCGGAACCCTGCACAGGAAATCCACCCGCGAGGCGGCCGTCCTTCTCGACGAGGTGCTGCCCCTTCTGAAACAGGGAACCGCAACACGGGTTCCCCAGGATTCCAGCCGGGCCAGTTATTTCGGAAGCCGCGGCCCCAAAGACGGCGAAATATTCTGGGACAGACCGGCCACCGGTGTGAGAAACCTGGTCCGGGCCGTGACACGCCCCTATCCCGGAGCATTCTCGTTCACCGGCAACAGGAAAGTGTTCTTCTGGGATGTGAGCGTGACCGAAATCGAAACCCCGGCGGCTCCCGGCACCATCATCAGCGCAAGTCCCCTGGTCATCGCCTGCGGCCAAAACGCGGTGACGGTCAACGCGGCCCAGAGCGAGGGAGGCCTCTACATCAGCGGCGCCCAGCTGGTGGACGAGCTCCGTCTGGTGGAAGGCATGCGGTTCGGCAAAGCCCTCCAGGTTGAGATGGAGTCTGCGCGAAAAAAACAGGTGCTGATCTTGGGGGTGAACGGGTTCATCGGCAACGCCCTGTCGGAACGGCTGATCGACAGCGGCAGGTACGAAGTCCACGGCATGGACATCCACAGCCACGGCATCGAGCGTCTGATCGGACGGCCCGGTTTCCAGTTCCACGAAGGGGACATCGCCATTCACCGGGAGTGGATCGAATACCATGTGAAGACATGCGACATCATCGTTCCGTTGGTGGCCATTGCCACCCCGGCGGAGTACACCCGGAACCCCTTGCGGGTCTTCGAGCTGGATTTCGAGGAAAACTTACGAATCGTCCGCTACTGCGCAAAATACGGCAAACGCATCGTGTTTCCCTCCACCTCAGAGGTTTACGGCATGTGCGAAGACCCGGTGTTCGACGAAGACCGGTCCCGGCTGGTGCTGGGTCCCATCAGCAAACAACGCTGGATCTACTCGTGCGGCAAACAGCTTCTCGACCGGGTGATCTACGCCTACGGCCAGATGGAAGGACTGAAATTCACCCTGTTCCGGCCGTTCAACTGGATCGGCCCGCGCCTCGACAGCCTGTCCTCGGCCAGAATCGGCAGTTCCAGGGCCATCACCCAGCTGATCCTCAACCTGGTGGAAGGCACACCCATCCAGCTGGTGGACGGAGGCGAACAGAAACGCTGCTTCACCGACATCACCGACGGCATCGAGTGCCTTTACCGGATTCTCGAAAACAAGGACGGGCTGTGCGACGGCCGGATCATCAACATCGGGAACCCGGACAACGAGGCCAGCATCCGCCACATGGCGGAGATCCTGGTGACAAAATTCGAAGATCACAGCCTGCGCCACAAATTTCCGCCCTTCGCCGGCATGCGGAAAACCGAAAGCCGGAGCTTTTACGGCAAAGGATACGAGGACGTGCAGCACCGGAAACCCAGCATCGAAAACGCCCGGCGGCTGCTGGGCTGGAATCCGGAGGTGCCCCTGGACCGTTCCATCGAAGAAACCCTGGATTTTTTTCTGCGGGAACACGTGGAATAAACGGCCATGGGCCGGCCAAATGGCAGAGTCCAGAACAAAGCATGAAAAATGTTTTTCGAGGTCCCCGCCCCTTGTCATTCCGGGCGGCCAGGGCTATTTCGACATACTTCGAGCTGACGGGTATCGTGCGAATTCAAGGTACCCGCCATACAAGCCGACCCGGAATCCATGCCCGCGAACGATTTGACGCATGAATTTTCAGGAACGCTTGCCCATGCCAGCGTGGATTCCGGGTCGGCTTCGGAATTTGGGCCCGTGGTTTTTGCCCGGCTCGAAGCGGGTTCAAACACTCCGTCATGTTGGAGACCGCCCGGAATGACAGGTTGAGAACCGGAGGCCTGGTTCGGGAATTGTTTTTTCAGTGTTTCAGCCGGCACTTTCATATAAACCGTCCGGAAACGCCGGGTTGCACCCGGCTTGATGTGCCGGGGAAAACCCGGCGTTCCCATATACCGTCACGGGATAAACAGATTAAAGGAATACTATGACGAACATCGGCCTTCGAATCGACGTGGACACCCTGAGGGGGACGAGGAAAGGAGTCCCGGCCCTGGAGAACCTTCTTTTCCGTTACGGGATTCAGGCCACCTTCTTCTTCAGCCTGGGCCCCGACAACATGGGACGGAGTCTGTGGCGTCTTGCAAAGCCCGCCTTCCTGAAAAAAATGCTCCGGTCCAAAGCCCCGAGCCTTTACGGGTGGGACATCCTTTTCCGGGGGACTTTTATGCCCGGCCCTCTCATCGGCCGCCTCTGCGAAACAGCCATCCGGCGGATCGCGGCAAGAGGCCACGACATCGGAGTCCACGCCTGGGACCATTACACCTGGCAGACCCGGATCCTTTCGGCCAGCGAACGGATCGCCTGCCGTGTGGTCCAGAAAGGCTTCGACGAGCTGGTCCGGATCACGGGCAAGCTCCCCACCTGTTCGGCGGCCCCGGGCTGGATCGTGAACGACACAATCCTGTGCGCCAAGGACCGGTTCCCCTTCGCCTTCAACAGCGACTGCCGGGGTGAAAGCGTGTTCTACCCCATGGTGAACGGCCAGGTCCTGCGAACACCCCAGGTTCCCGTGACCCTGCCCACCTACGACGAGCTGATCGGCCGGGACGGCGTCACCCAGGCGAATTACAATGACCGCCTCCTCGCCCTGCTGAAACCGGGGAAACTCAACGTCCTCACCATCCACGCCGAAGTGGAGGGCATCGCCTGTCTTTCCATGTTCGAGGATTTCATCCGGAGGGCGACCGCCGCCGGATTCGCCTTTGTCCCTTTGTCTGAATGTCTCCGTGAATGCCCGTCGCCCGGGGTGTCCACGGTCTTTCCGGAATTTTTCCCCGGCCGTGACGGACGCGTCGGGGTGCAGCAACCACCCGTCGAGGTAACCCCGGTATGAATCGCCTGATTTTCGCAGCTGTCCTGATCGTCCTTCTGGCCTACGTCGCCCCCCTGAACCTGAGACCCCTGGTGGACCCTGACGAGACCCGCTACGCCGAAATCCCCCGGGAAATGATCGCCAGCGGGGACTACGTGGTCCCCCGGCTGGCCGGGGTTCCCTACTTTGAAAAACCGGTGATGGGGTACTGGCTGAACGCCGTGTCCATGAACATCTTCGGCCAGAATCATTTCGCCCTCCGTTTTCCCCAGGCCCTTTCGGTGATCCTCACGGCCCTTGGGATCTTTTATCTGGCCCGTCGTTTCGGAAACGGAACGGAAGCAGGACTGGCCGCGGCCCTGGTGTACCTTTCCAGTGTCCAGGTGTTCGCCGTGGGGGTGTTCAACACCCTGGACAGCGCCCTCACCCTGTTTCTCACCGGCAGCCTGGGCGCGTTTTTCATGGCCTGGGACCAGCGGGACCATGAAAAACGGTTCCGGCTTTTCCTGGCCCTGGCCGGCCTTTTCTGCGGACTGGCCATCCACACCAAGGGGTTTCTGGCACTGGTGGTGCCCGCCTCGGTGATCGTGCCCTTCCTGGCCTGGGAAGGCCGGTTCAAGGATGTGTTCCGTGTTCCATGGATTCCTTTGGCTGTGGCAGGTCTTGTCATGCTGCCCTGGGGCATCCTGGTACACCTGAAAGAGCAGGAGTACTGGTACTTCTTCTTCTGGCACGAGCACGTAAGACGATTCATGGCCGAAGACGCCCAGCATATCGAGCCGTTCTATTACTTCATCCCCGTGCTTTTAGGAGGCTTTCTTCCCCACACCGTGCTGGCCCCGGCGGCCGTGGGAGGCTTCATCCTGAAAGGCTTCGACACCTCGTTCAAAAAATTCCTGGTGTGCTGGTCCTTCTTCCCCTTTGTCTTCTTTTCCGCCTCGTCGGGAAAACTGGCCACCTACATCCTGCCCTGCTTCCCACCCCTGGCCATGCTGGTGGCCGGGGCTGTCCGGGACGCCCTGGACCGGGGTAACGACCGCCTGTTCAAACGGGGAATCTTCGTGCTCATGGGCCTTGTCCTGGCCGGCGTGGGGGCGGCTCTTGGTTTTCAGTACAGACTGTTCGGCGATATCGGGCCCATCTACGCCGACAGCTCACGGATCGTGCTGTTCGTGGCGGGCATGGCCGCTTACCTGGCTTTGCTTGCAGCCGCCCTCCGGGCCAGACAACCGTTTAACCGGATCGTGCTGTTCTCCCTCTCACCTTTTCTCCTCTACGCTGTGGCCCATGTGCTCACCCCGGACAGGGCCCTGATCCGGAATTCCCCCACGGTGTTTATCGAAAAACACATGGAGCAATTTAAGGGCGACCCGCTGATCGTCTCCCCGTCCACCCCGATCAAGGCCCTGTGCTGGTCCCTGAAACGTGACGATATTTTTTTGCTGGATGACGGAGGCGAATTGCGTTATGGTTTCGGTCAAAAAAACATGAAACACCGTCAGGTTTTTCTCAGGGCCTTCCCGAAGATGGTCGAGGAAAACCAAGGCAAACGGCGGATTGTCCTCGTGCTCGACGAACGCAGGTTCACCATGTACGGAGACAAACTCCCCAAACCGACGTCGATCATCAAGGACGATGACGACGGATTCATGATGGCCATCTACCGATAAGGGCCAACATGTCGATTCACAGGAACAGACACAACGACAGATTCAAGGGAAACGGACAGACAGCATGATCATCAACCGATACACCGCCAAAGGATTTTTCAAGTATTTCCTCATGATCATCGGGGTGGTCGTCTCCCTTTTCGTCATCATCGAATACCTGAAAAGCACAGGCAAATTCATCCGCCACGACATGTCCCTGTTCGACGGATTCAATTACGTTCTGCTGAAAGCCCCCTACGTGTTCTGGCTCGTCACCCCTGTGGGCTGCATCATCGGCCCCATTATTTTCTTCGGGCTGATGAAGCGGAACAACGAGCTGGTGGCCCTCCAGAGCGGCGGCATGAGCCTGTTTTCCCTGTTCAGGCCCCTGGCGCTCTACGGATTCCTCCTGGGACTTTTGGTTTTCATCATCGGTGAAACCGTGGTTCCCAAAACCATCACCAAGGCTTACGAAACCCAGCGGATGCTCCGGAACAAGACGGTTGCCACCACACGGACCAGCAACATCTGGCTGAAAAACGACCGGAACATCATCCATATCGGAAAATACGACGAAATCGAAAAAACCCTCTCCGACGTGACCGTCTACGCCTTTGGAAAAGATTTTTCCCTGGAGCGCCGGGTGGACGCCCAGGCCGCACGGTACGACAAAGGCGGCTGGATTCTGATGAAAGTCCTCGAGATGCGCCTGGACAAAAAAACCGGGGAATACCGCAACGTGTTTCATCCTGAGAAGAAAGAGGCCATCAAAATCGAACCCAAGGACCTGAAACGTGTTCTCAAGTATTCCGAAGAGATGAACATCGTGGAGCTGTACCGTTACGTGAAGATGGTGGAAGCCGAAGGGTACGAATCGAGCCGCTACAAGGTGGACATGTACTCCAAAACCGCCGTTCCCGTCACCTGTCTTCTGATGGCCCTCATGGGAACGGGCATCGTCTTCGCCCGGCAGAAAAGGGACGCCATTCCCTCCAATGTGGCCCTGGGCACCCTGGCCGCTTTTCTGTTCTGGTTTTTCAACAGTTTCTGCGTCTCCCTGGGATACGCGGGACTGCTTCCGGCCTCGGTGGCCGCCTGGATCGCCAATGTGCTTTTCATGTGCGCCAGCGGTATCGTGCTGATCAAAACCGAATAACAGACAAAGGCTCCGCAACCCATGGGTGACAGATCTCTTTTTCCTTCCCAGGTCGTCGTTTCCGACAGTTTCCGGGACGTTTCGACCGTTCTCGATTTCATGGAGAGACGGTTTCCTCTGACCCGCCGGGATTTCTGGGAAAACCGTATGAAACAGGGTCTTGTTTTCGACAATACAGGGCAGCCGGTCGCTCCCGACGAACCCTGCACCCCCGGAAAACGGATTTTCTATTTCAGGGAAGTGCAACAGGAAATCAAGGTCCCGTTCACCGAGGAAATCCTGCATCATGACGACCATCTTCTGGTGGCGTTCAAACCCCATTTTCTCCCCGTGACCCCCTCCGGGCGCTACGTGAACCACTGCCTTTTGAACCGGCTGAAAACAACCACGGGCAACGGCCAGCTCACCCCCATTCACCGCATTGACCGGGAAACGGCAGGGGTCGTGGTTTTTTCCGTAAACCCGGAAACACGGGGGCTCTACCAGCGGCTTTTCATGGAAGGCGCGATGAAAAAAAGCTACGAGGCCGTCACCCACAGCCATGGTCTTTTCCCGGAAGGCCCGGTGACCGTGGAAAACCGCATCGTCAAGGGCGAGCCTTTTTTCCGGATGAAAACAGAGCCCGGACCACCCAACGCCCGGTCTTTGATATGTTGCCTGAAGCAGGGAAACGGCCTGGCCCTGTTCCGGATCGAGCCCGAAACCGGCAAGAAACACCAGATCCGCATTCATCTCAGCGGCCTTGGTTTCGGTATCGTCAATGACTCGTTTTACCCCGTCCTTTATCCCGAACAACCCCCGGATTTCCGGAACCCCCTTCAGCTTCTGGCCAGAAGCATCGCCTTCCGGGACCCTTTGACCCAAACGGTCCGCGAATTCCGGTGTTCCGCGCAGCTTGCCCTGGCCTCGTCTTTTTGAAAAAACAACCCTGTGTTCCCGGAACAGCCGAAAACACAGGGTTCTGTGATCAGGACAAAAGACGCCCAAGGGGTCTTATTCAACTGTGGAATCGGGCGCCGATCCGGTACCGGGGATTGAGCTTTTTGAAATTCGAAGCCGGCCTGCTCCAGGCCACGGTGGCTTTCTGGACGACATTCTCCTTGTCGTTCTTTGATTTGAGAAGAATTTCCGTACCCCGGAGATAGGGAAAAGGAGAGATAAAACCGATCCCCTGATGGCAGGTGTCCATCAGTTCGGCATCGTAGGCTTCTCCCAGAAGTGTCCGGGAAAAAGAGATTTCCCCAAGGATGTGCATGCGGGATTCCCCCCGCTGGTTCTTGAAAATGGACATAAACGCCTCCTTCCATAGACTGGGTTGAACGGGAAAGATGACAGCCAAAACACCGGACAAGGTTTTTGTTTCGAATACGGGCATGAAAGGGCGGAGGTGTGGGAACGTCTGAAAACCAGCCGGACATGCGTCCGGACAGCATGGAGATTCAGGATCTGTCAAGCACCATGATCTTTAGTGGGATACAATCAATAAACCTTTCCTTTTTTATAACACAAAAAAAAAGCCCCTTCAACACTGAGGTTGAAGGGGCTCAAGGCAATCGCATGGATCTTAGCCATCGGTATCGCAATCGCTATCGGGATGCTATCGAAACGTTCTGAATATCGATCACGAAGCGATACTGACACCGATCACAATCACCTGGCGAGAATTCCCGGTCAGGCGCCCTGAACGAGCTGACGCGCCAATGTTTTCAGGTTGTCTTCCGACCGTTCCCCGAGCCAGATCCCGAACAGGGCTGATTTGATCGCCATGCCCGGAACCGTGATTTTCGATTCCCGGCTTCCGTTCTTGAACACCTGGATTCCCACGCCTTTTTTGTAGGCGATTTCAAAAAGGTCGTCGTCCCGGATCTCGTCTGCAAAAGCGCTCAGAAAAGCTTCGATCTCTTTCTGGATTGGCCCGGTGTTTCCCCCCGTGGATTCCTTGAACCCGTCCCTGGCGTGATCGGTGAATTTCTTCGACGTGATCAGGGATGTCACGATTTTGATCCTCAGTACCATGGTTTCATCGGCGTCGATGATCCGTTTTGAGTTTCTGTCTTTATCTTTCAGGTACAACCCGGCCACGTAGACGTTTTTCGAAATGGGCCCCAGTTTTTTCTTCCTGACCCCGACCCCGTTCAGAACAAGTTTCGTGTTACCCAGTGTCATGGCTTCCGGGACATCCACCCCTCCCACTTTCGCGGCCTGGGCCATGGTGCTGAATGCAAAACAGAAGACAAGAACGGTTATCAGTTTTTTCATCATGGTTTCACCTTTTTCGTTTTGGTATGGTTTGAGGTTTCAAACCCCGTGTGATGACCGTCACGGCGTCTGTCCCGGGTCAGCTCGTTTATTATCACAAATATTACGTTTGTAAAATTAATTTTCAACGACCGATAATTTTATATTCTATTGATTTCAAACCATATTGACGCTGCTCCGGGCGAACAAGCACGATATTCCCTCTTGACAATTCTTCGGGTTCAGTTTAGCACTGTTTTACAAAGTATATAGTCACACTATATACAACAAGCATTGAATTTACTATGGTTCAACCGTTCCTGGAAAAGAAATTCCCAGAACGGGGGCATTATCAACACTTATCCAAAAGGGTCATGGGGTTTATCATGAAATTAGAAGACATCACATCCATCACCATTCTCGGCTCAGGCGCCATGGGCCACGGCATTGCCCAGGTCTGCATCGAAGCGGGCTTCGACGTCATCATGCGGGACATCAAACAGGAGTTCATCGACAACGGTGTCCAGAAAATCAAGGACAGCTTCAGCTTCCTCGTGGGCAAGGGCAAGATGACCCAGGACGCCATGGACGCGGCCATGGCCCGGCTGCAAACCACCACGGACATCAAGGAAGCCCTTTCAGGCGCGAAACTCGTCATCGAAGCGGTTCCTGAAATCATGGACCTCAAGAAATCCGTGTTCAAGGAAGTGTCCGATCTCGTGGAGGATGATGTGATCATCGCCACAAACACCTCCACCATGAGCATTTCCGAGATCGCCACCGTGGTGAAAAATCCGGCCCGTTTCGTGGGTATGCATTTCTTCAATCCGGTGAACCGCATGAAGCTTGTGGAAGTGATCTACGGGGACAAGACTTCGGATGAAACCGTGGACATCCTCTGCGAGGTATCCCGGAAATACAACAAGATCCCGGTGAAAGTTATGAAAGACAGACCCGGTTTTATCGTGAACCGCATCAGCGCCCCCAACCAGGCCTTCATCAGCGCCATGCTCGATTCCGGCGACGTGGTTCCTGACGAAGTGGACACCACCATGAAGAGCGTGGGCCAGAAAATGGGCCCCTTCGAACTGGCCGACTTCGTGGGCATCGACGTGTTCTCCCACACCCTGGAGTACTACGCCCAGACCCTTTCCAAGGAATTCGAGCCCGGAAAAGTGCTCAAGGAAAAAATGGCGAAAAACGAACTGGGTCTCAAGACAGGCAAAGGGATTTACAGCTGGAAGGACGGCAAGGCCGTGATCGACGGCTCCAAACCCAGTGAAAAAGTGGGCCCCCTGGATTTCGCCGCCATCCAGATCAACGAGGCGGTCCGTGTGTTCAAGGAAGGCATCGCCCAGAGCACCAAGGACATCGACGACGCCGTAAAATTCGGCATGGGCTCGTTTATCGGCCCCTTTGAACTGGCGGCCGGCATTGAAGCCCAGCAGCTCACCGACACCCTGAACAGGCTGGCCGAAAAGTTCAACCTCAGCATCTTGAAACCCGAACCTGAAATCGTGGACGGTTCGTTCAAGACCTTGGGTAAATAATGATTCACGGCGTGAAACAACCTGAGCGGTTGTGAATTTTGAGGTTCATGGGGCGAACCAGGTGTTCGCCCCTTTCTTTTGCAACGTCAACCCCATCCTGAATCAGTCATTCGGTTCGACGTGTGGTTCGACACCCGCCGTCCTGTCCGACCAGAAATTTTTGTTTCGCTGGAGAATCGCTTCCATGCCGTCTTCGTTTCCTGAAGCCGGCTGATCCTGAACGACCTCGTCCCGGGAAAGACCCTGGTCCGACAGATCTTCGAAATCCCCTCCCCCTTCATCAGGTTCGCTGCTCTCCAGGAGTTCGATTATGTCTTCGTCATCGGACCCGGCAACCTCCGTTTCTCCAACCGCATCCTCTGTTTCGGCCTGGGCCTCCCCCTTGTCCAACTGAACCAGGTTTCCTTCCCTGTCGAACATCACCGAAAGGTCCACCGTCACCTTGAAGTTCATCCTGTAAACGATACGGTTGTCCACAATGGCCATGTCGCCCGTGACAAATTCCATGCTGTCGGGAGCGAGGTCCTGGGTGGCGATGGCGGCCAGAACCTGGGGGTCCATTTTTTTCATAATGGACAGGATCATGTCCTTCTCACCCGCTTTGATGCTCTGGGAATCGGCAATTTTCATGGTGGTTCGTCTCCCTTCTGAACGTGTTGAATGGGTATCGGCGAGGATGTATTAATCCGGAGCGTGCAGGAATTATAGTTCAAGGATCGTCGGCCTGTCAATCACAGGAAAAAACCTGCCAATATCCCAGGGTCTTCGATCAAAGCCATGGCGTTTTTTTTTGCATAAGATTGACCTTCCCCCCAATGCCCTGTATTGCCATGGAGAAAAAAATTTGTTAGACTTTTCACGCAATTTTGACGAATGGACTTATCATTAGCAAACAATCTGTTGAACATCCATTTAAGTTCCATGCAAACACGACCGATATTCCTGGATAACGAAATCGGCGTTCACGTGTTACGGTTTCGCCGACAGATGGCTCAAGGTTAAGTCAACAGCCCGGGTTATCCGTCTGAACACCAAAGAATTCGATCGCCGGTTTCCGGAAGACCAGGCGTTTTCACCGGACCGTCATCGCCTCGTCCCTGTACATTGTAAAGGAGGGATACCATGCCTGACATTCCTGTTATCAGGATCGGCCATCTGAAAATCACGGATCATCTCGTTCTTGGAATCACGGCGGAAAAAATCAGGAGCGGCGTGGACACATTCAAACACGGGTTTCTCGAACCCGTCCTCATGCACGGCTGGAACCAGGTGGCCGACGCCCTGGCCGACGGAGGACTTGAAGGAGCCCTCGTTCTGGCTCCCACGGCCATGGATCTTTTCAAATCAGGAATTCCGGTAAAGCTGATCCTTTTCACCCACCGTTCAGGAAGCATTCTCGTGAAAAACAAAGCCGCAGGCATCCGGACCATGAGGGATTTCAAAGGCAAGATCGTTCTCATCCCCTACCAGCTGTCGGTTCACCACATGCTGTTTCACCGCCTGCTCGCCGAGGTGGGACTGAAACCCGGAACAACGAAAGATCCCCATGCCGACGTGTTTCTGGAAGTCATGGCCCCCTCCATGATGCCCGAAGCCATCGAATACGACGACGAAGGGGAGATCGGTGGGTTCATCGTGGCCGAACCCATCGGAACCCAGGCTGTGGCGGCCGGATTCTGCGATCCGGTCTGCCTGTCCAAGGACCTGTGGCCGGGCCATCCCTGCTGCGTCCTGGTCATGAGAAACCATGTGATCGAGGAACATCCCGAAGCGGTCCAGGAAATCACCAACAGCCTGGTTCAGTCCGGCTTCTTCATGGACAAGAACCCTATGGAAGCGGCCCGTATAGGAGCCGGTTTCCTTTCACAAAACGAGGACCTGATCCGGTCCGTCCTGTCCGATCCCTCGGACCGGATCACGGCCAGCGAGCTTTACCCACGCATACGGGATCTCGCTGTCATCCAGGACTACATGATTCACGACATGAACATCATGACAAGCGCCATCGACCTGAACGCCTTTATCGATGCCCGATTCGCAAAAACCGCCGGAGCCCTGTGACCCCCGGCTGGAAAATATCAATGAGCACCTGTATTCAAACACCAGACAAGGAGAGTCAAAATGCCAGTTGACATGAATATGACCATATTGGTTGTGGATGATTCCGGAACGATGAGACTGATGTTCAAGCAGTATCTGAACAAAGCCGGATTCGGCAATATCATCATGGCGGTGGACGGGAAGGACGCCGTGGGTAAACTCGAACAGGGACTGAAAATCGACCTGATCATCAGCGACTGGAACATGCCCAATATGGATGGCCTGGCCCTTCTGCAATGGGTGAGAAGCACCCCCTCGTTCAAAGACCTCCCCTTCATCATGGCCACGGCCCAGGGCGACAAGAGCCAGCAGAGCGTGGTTTTGGAGAATGGCGGCAACAACCATATCGCCAAACCCTTCGATTCCGAGGAGCTGAAAGCCAAAATTTTCGCCGTGTTCGAAGGGGCCAGTGAAAAACCCACCGGAATCAGGGTTCCCGAACTTGTGGATGGCAAAGTCAAAATCAAAATGGCCCATATCCAGATCACCGACCATCTGATTCTGGGTGTTTTGAAACACCAGATCGCCACCGGGGCCGTCAATCCGAAAACCTTTGTCCTTGAGACCGAGTGCATCGGAGGCTGGAACCCCATCCAGGAAAAAATCGAAACAGCCGCCGTGGACGGGGCCTTCGTCCTCGCTCCCATCGCCATGGACCTTTTCGCCTTCGACGTACCCATCAAGCTGGTGCTTCTGGCCCACAAAAACGGCAGCGGATTTATCAGAAACAAAACCTATGATACAGAACCGTCGGACAGTCTCAAGGATTTCTATAAATACAAGGTGGTCAACATCCCGCACAAAATGTCGATCCACAACATGCTGGCCCACAAATTCCTGAAAGGCCTGGGACTGAAACCAGGGGTGCCCGGAAAAAAAGCCATTGACGTGCGTTTCGAAGTGGTACCCCCTGTCAAGATGCCGGGGATCATGAAAGACAACGAAGATGTGGGCGGATTCATCGTGGCCGAGCCCATCTGCACCAAAACCATCGCCATGGGCATCGGGGACATGGAATTTATCTCGGCCACTCTCTGGCCGGATCACCCCTGCTGTGTGGTGGCCATGAGGGATGAGGTGGTAAGCGCTTATCCGGACGCCGTTCAGGAGCTGACAGACCTTCTGGTCAAGGCCGGCCGGTTCGTGGAGCAGAACAAGGACAAGGCCGCCGAAATCGCCGTGAACTTCCTCGACCCGGACAAGACCCTGGGACTCAACACCACGGTCCTCAACAAGGTTCTGACCCAGCCCGGAGGGATCACGATGAACAACCTCTATCCGATCAAGGAAGAGCTGGACCGGATCCAGCAGTACATGCACCACGAAATGGATATCGGAAAGCTCATCGACCTCAACCGTTTCGTGGATCTCCGGTTCGCGGACAAAAGCTGTTAGTGCAGGGTCTGACCGTCTGTCTTTTCCATCGCCCCCGAGTCTTCCAGGAACTCCATGAAGCGCCTGACGGAGTTCTCGGGGGTGTAGAAAGTATCCAGAATATCGTCCGCGCTCATCACCGACACGATTTCGTCCATGAACCTCTCCACGCAGGACTCCATGGCCAGGCGGTCCAAACCTTCCAGGTCATCCATAAACAGCTGTTTCAGGGCAAAAGTCAATCGTTCGATGATGTAGTTTTTATCAAATGAAAGCGTCATGGTTCAATAAGTTGTCCTGGAACACCGGGCCGGTCAGACCGGAAAGCGTTCTTTCAAGTAAAATTCAAGGTCATTGAGAAGCGCCGTCTGCTCTTCGTCACAAAAGTTCTCCAGTCTGATCGTTCTGATCTGCTCCAGGGCCTTTGCGGGGATCAGCCGGCGTTCGTTCCTGTAGTCCACCATCGCCGCTTCGTCACTGACGGCGTTCACCTTGTTCATGTACGCGAGGTGCTCTTCTTCATACCCCTTCATCGTGTTTCTGTCAAAATTTCTGAAAAAAATCCGTAAGGCAAGGGTTTTCAAATCTCCATCAGGAAAACTTTCCAGGGCGGCCATTCCCCGTTCGTAAAAATCCCGGTGAAAAGCCGCACACCTCTTTTCGTCGTCTTTGGACAAAAATCCCCGGGTGTAAAGGGAGGCGTCCGGGTCCACGTCAGGCACATCGGGATAGCGGAACTCACAGTACTCCCTGACGATGGCGTAAAACGTTTTTCTTTCCGCCTTGAGCCAGCGCAAATTTTCGTTCATGCAGGCCAGACGTTCAGGTCCGAGATGGGTCATGAACCGGTCAAGGGGCGGCAGGATGACTTCAGGCTCCCCCATCCTTTTGCGGATGGCCCGGGTCGTTTCGAACACGGCGTCTTCCACCGTGTCACGGAGTTCGGGCAGGTCAAGCCGGAGCCAGAGGCTCTGATTTTTATAAGGGACCGAATCCCCAAGATAAAGCACCGGAGCCTGGTACAGGTTGTCGCCTCCGAACTTGCTTCCGGTCATGACGCCGAAAAGGTGCATGCCCGCCGCGGACTCGAAGGCCGACGGCAGTTTGTGAATCCGTTCCCTTTCCGCCTCCTTGTTGAAATACCCCAGCACGAAATCCCACATGGTTTTTTCGCCGGCGAACCTCCTGGCCAAAGCCACGGTGGCTTCCACGTCGACCATGGCGTCATGGGCTCGCCCTTGGGCCAGACAATTCTCCCGGGACAGGTGTTCGAGTTTGAGGGACGGTTTTCCCTCCACCGTGGGCCAGACCAGGCCGTCCGGCTTGTAAAGGTAATAAAGCACGGCCATGGGCAGAAGGTCCATGCGTCCGCAGCCCGAAGCGTATTGGTGGGTGTAAGGCGGAAGAAGATTCCGGTGAAAGGAGAACCTTAAAAATTCGTCGTCGAAGCCCAGGGTATTGTACCCCAGACTCACCGTGCCCGGAGTGTTCAGTATGGCGTGAATCCTGCGGACAGCGTCGTACTCATCCATGCCGTCCCTCAGCTCGGCAAAGGGAATCCGGTGTGTGATCAGGGCGTAGGGAGAAGGAATCACGTCGGGTCTCAGCCGGACCTGGAGCGTGTGCCGCTCCTTTTCCTTGAGGTGCACGTCGGTCCGTATGGCGGCGAACTGCAGAACCTGGTCAAAGGGTTTGCTGAGTCCCGTGGTTTCGAGGTCATAGAAAAGATAGCTTTTCATCAGCTCAGCTTGTCCACGATGGCCTGGAGCTTGGGTTCGAGGCTGATGAACATTTCCGCCAGTCTGGGATCAAAATGGGTTCCGCTCCAGTTCCGGATTTCCTCGATGGCCTCGCTCACCGTCCAGGCCTTTTTATAAGGTCTCTCCGATACCAGGGCGTCGAACACATCGCAGATACAGACGATCCTTCCCACCAGGGGAATCTCATCCCCTTTTAGGCCTTCGAAATAGCCGGATCCGTCCCACCGTTCATGGTGGGTCCGGGCGATGGTTTCGGCCAGCTGCATCAGCTTGGAGCGGCTGCCGGACAGAAGTTCTCCGCCGATAATGGAATGGCGTTTCATTTCCTCCCATTCATCGTCGTTCAAAGCCCCGGGTTTGAGCAGGATATTGTCGGCGATTCCGATTTTGCCCGCGTCGTGCATGGTGCTGGCCAGGGCCAGGAGCTCGTATTCCTCCTCGGGCATGCCGGCCGCCTTTCCCAGAAGCCGGCAGTACTCGCTCATCCGCTGGACATGGTGACCGGTGCACTCGTCCCGGTATTCCGAAGCCAGCCCCAGCCGGTTGATGATTTCAAGCTGGGTTTCCTCCAACTCCCGGGTTCTTTCCTTGACTTTGCGCTCCAGGATCCTGTTCTGGTCCCTCAGTTCGGCCTGGGCCGTGATCAGGGTCAGGTGGGTTTTCACCCTGGCCTTCACTTCGGTGACGTCAAAGGGTTTGGTGATATAGTCCACCGCCCCCATTTCAAACCCACGGGTCTTGTGTTCCGGCGAGTCCATGGCCGTGATGAAGATAATGGGGATATCCCGGGTCGCCGGATTTTCCTTGAGTTTGCAACACACGTCGTAGCCGTCCATTTCCGGCATCAGCACGTCGAGCAATATGAGGTCCACCGGGTTTCTGGAGATATAGTCAAGGGCTTTTCTTCCGTTTAAAGCGACCCCCAGTTTGAAGTCATCTTTCAGGGTCTGTACCAGAATGTCGATATTGGTCTTGGTGTCGTCCACAAGCAGAACCCTACAACTGCCCAAATCACGCATATAGATTATAACCCCAGTTTTTTCTTCAGTTTTCTATCCAGAACTTTCAAGGTCTTTCCCGCTTCATCAAAATGGTAGTCCGAAACCTGCCGTTCGAGAATCCGTCCCAGATCCTGGAATTCAGGATGCATGACTTCCAGGCTGATGCTTTTCCTGATTTCGTTGAAGCAGGCTTCGGAACGGACAGGATCGAATTCCTCCAGGCTTTCCCCAAGTTCACGGAAAAGATCGAACAGGCGTTCACCATCGATACATTCCCCCGGATCCACCACATGCACCCGGGTGTCTCTGGGCCTTTCCCATTCCTTCAGGGAGACCGCCAAACGTGTCAAGGTCTTTTCCACTTCCGACGCAAGACGTTTCATGGCGTCCGTGTTCTGCCCGAGGCACGCCTCTTCAAGGAAACCGGCGGTTTTTACGATATCATCCACAGGAATTTGCCCGGCGGCTTGTTTCATGGACTGGACCAGATCTTTCGCCTCTTTGAAATTACCCTTATCAGCACTCGAGATAAATTCAACAAAAAAATTTTTGAAGGTGCGACAAAATTCCAGAACCGAAGGGGTGCTGGCAGGCCAGGTTACGGCGCCCCATTCCATGCCTCCCCACGTATCGGGCACGTTCCGGCCATGGGTTGCGATCCGCACCGGACCGTTGGTGTCTTCCCTGTCCGGCCATGAAAGGTCCGTGTTCACGCAACGGGGGATGTTGTTCCTCAAAGCGGAAAACAGCTCTTTCCGGTCAATGGGCTTGGGCACATAATCGTTCATTCCGGCAGCGAGGCACCGCTCCCTGTCCCCGTACATGGCATGGGCCGTCATGGCGATGATGGGAATGTCCGCAAGCCCCATCTGATCCCGGATAAAGCGGGACGCTTCGAGACCGTCCATCTCAGGCATCTGCACATCCATCAGTACCGCGTCGTAGCTTTTCTGGCCCAGGGCCTGAATGGCCGAAAGGCCATGATCCGCCCTGTCCACGGAGATACCGGCAGACACGAGGATTTCCGTGGCCACCATCTGGTTGATGGGGTTGTCTTCCACCAGAAGAACAGAGACATCGCTGAACTCGTCCCAGGCCATGAGCCCCTGGGGTTCGTCATCAGCCCTCACGGCTTTGTAGCCAAAAATCTCCATGATGGTGTCAAAAAGCACGGACTGCTTCACCGGCTTCATCAGGAAACTGTCGGAACCGGCTGTCTTGGCTCTTTTGACATCGCCGTCCTTGCCGTAGCTCCCCATACAGATCACAGGCGGAGCCGGCAAGCTCCGGATTCCTTTGATTATCCGGACGAGGTCCACGCCGTCCGCCCCCCTGAGGTTCACGTCGACGATAACCAAGCCGAAAGGATTCCTTCCCTGGGAGGCGAAATACAGTTCGGAGGCCGCTTCCGCCGAATCGGCCAGGGCCGTTCGAAAACCGAAACTCTCGATAAACCGCTTGACAATCAGAAGGGTGCTGGGGTTGTCGTCCACCACGAGAACCCGTTTATCCTTCAGTGGCGACGGGACGACCTTGGGGATTTCGTTGTCAAAGGGGACCACCCCCGTGTCGATGGTGAAGAAAAACGAACTGCCCTTGCCTGCGGCGCTTTCCACCCAGATGTCGCCCCCCATCATCCGGACGATCTTTCGGCAGATGGCCAGACCCAGTCCAGTACCCCCGTATTTCCGGGTGGTGGATCCGTCGGCCTGGGCAAAGGCGTCAAAAAGCCGCTCGGATATGCCCGGATCGATCCCTATCCCAGTGTCCTTCACACAGAAAAGGAGGGTGGCCCGGTCCTCGTCCTGCCCCACACGCTTGACGGTCAGAACGATTTCGCCGGTTTTCGTGAACTTGAAGGCATTGGACATGAGGTTGGCCAGAACCTGACGGAGACGCAAAGGATCGGATAACAGTTTCCGGGGAACCTGGGGCTCGATGTCCACCACCAGCTCGATATCACTGGTCATGCTCCTTTCGATAAACATGTCCGTCACCTCTTCGATCACCGACTGGAGACTGAAAGGCACGTTCTCGAATCCCAGCTTGCCCGCGTCGATCTTGGAGAAATCCAGGATGTCGTTGATCAGCTCAAGAAGGGAGCGGGAGGACGAACGGATGATGCTCAGATACTCCTTCTGTTTCCGGGTCATCTCCGTCCCCATCACCAGATCGCACATCCCGATGATGGCGTTCATCGGCGTCCTGATCTCGTGACTCATGTTGGCCAGGAACTCGCTTTTGGCCCGGGCCGAAGCATCGGCCGCTTCCATGGCCTTTTTCAGCTGTTCGTTTGTTTCCTTGAGTTCGGCCGTGCGCTCTTCGACCCTTTTCTCCAGCTCGTCATGGGCTTTCTTGAGGGCGTGCTCCGCTTTTTTCCTCGGGGTGATGTCGATGACCGAAGCGATGATCTGGCCTGTTTTCTCGTCGGAATTCACCTCGGAATACACATGGATGATCTCGCCACTCTTCTTCACCAGCTTGAACTCATATTCCCTTGGAGGCGCCTGGCGCTGTTCCATCCTTTCCAGGTAGTCCTCCCGTAGCTGTTTCTTGTTTTCCTCTTCCACGAAGTCAAACCAGCGGAAGCGGCCTTCGATCTCTTCCCGGCTGTACCCGGTCATTTTTTCCATCATGGGATTGGCTTCGGCCACCACCATATTTTCATCGATGATCAGCAGCCCGGCTCCGGTATTCTCGAAGATGCTCCGGTACTTGGTATTACTGACCTCCAGGGCCAGAGTCCGTTTCCGTGTTTCCTCACGGAACTCCTCGATCCGGAATATAAATTTGTAGACATAGAAAAGCACGAAAAAGCAGAGGATGAGCATGGTCATCTCTGCACCGCTGTAAGACAGGACATGGCTTCTCAAGGCAAACACGAAGGGCGCCACGATGGCGATGCTCAGACTCAGGAGCCGGAAGGCCCTGATTCCGTATTGGATGCCGTTTCCCACCACGATGATGACCATGAAAAGCATCAGGGGGGATGGAGACGAAGAGTCTGCGGCCCAGGCCAGGTAGGCGAAACCCAGGTCCGCGATGATGCTGGGCCGGATAAAACGCCAGGCCATTCCCTGGCCTCGCATCATCTCGCGGAGAACGAACTGAAAAAGACCGTAGGCGATGATAAACGCATAGACAGCCCCCATCCCAACCAGCCTGGTCTGGGGCATGACATGGAAGTAGACGATGAACAGGCCCATAAGAACAAGCCTGACAATGTACTGGAATCCCGGCACATGTTTTTTTCTGTGATAATTCCTGTCCGCCGTCTTGACGGCACTGTCCGTCGAAAGGTTTCCCGCCCCCATAGTCAAACCCCGAAAGTCCGATGAACAACACGAGAGATAGTGCAGGATTCCCCCATCCCCACTCAATCCAGAAGATTTCCGGCCTGGCCCTTCAACAGCACCATAAACAGCCTATCAATTTTACAGCCGGAATAATATTCATGTAGTAAAGGAGAATGATTAAGTCAATAGAAGAATTTCAAAGGGTTAGTTTGACATTGCCGTAAAACGGGATTCCAGGGTTGTACACGTGCCCAGCCTACGGCGGATCGCCAAGACGGTGCCATGCCGTTTCCGGATATCAGGGCAATGCCAATCTTCCAAGCACGTCATCGAGCAGCATCTGCCCGTCATCATGGTGGAAATCGATATCCACGCCCATGACGACCAGGTCGTGGGACAGGATTATCCTGTCTTGAAACCGAACAAAATCTTTTTCCGTTGTGGAAAGAAGCCGCACTCCCCGTGAATCAGCCATCCTGGCTGCCGTCTCAATATCTTTGGTACTGAAAGCATGGTGATCCGGATAATCCAGAAATCCCCTGACCGAAAATCCACAGGCGGAAAGGCTTTTCCGGAAGTCGTCATTTTTCGCGATGCCCGAAAAAGCGATCACACCCGAATCGCCATATCCGGACTGATCCACATCCCAGCCTCCCAGAACAGACGAGCCGGCCTTGACGACCCCGCGAATGGCCGGTTTGTGACGGCAGGTGAAAACCGGGGTCTTCCTGACCTTTTCGCTGACCTTGAAACGCTCCAGACACTCTCTGAAGTGTTTCAAGGCGATGTCACGCCGTTCCGCACGGGTGAGAACGAAAAGATCTCCCCGTTCAAGATTTGAAACCGGCTCCCTCAGCTCGCCCCTCGGCAGAAGAAACCCGTTTCCCAAAGGGTGCTCCGCATCGAAAAGCAGGATATCGACATCACGGTGAAGCGCCCTGTGCTGGAATCCGTCGTCAAGGATAAACACATCCGGATGAAAGCGTAAGCAGGCTTCCATCGCCGATTCCATTCTTCTTTTCCCCACAAAGACCGGAACACCTTCAAGGAGGCTGGCCATCAGGAAAGGCTCGTCCCCTGAACAGACGGAATCCATGGCAAGAGTCTGCCCATCTGTCACCATTCCTCCGGAATCCGTTGCGGTTCCTCCGTATCCACGACTCAGAATCACAGGCTTGATATGTTTTCGTTTCAGGCTGTCCGCGAGAAAAATCGTCATGGGCGTTTTCCCTGTTCCACCCACCGTGATGTTGCCGATGGAAACCACCTTGCAGGGAAGCGTGGATGTTTTGAGTGCTCCCCGGTCATAAAGCCGGCTTCTCAGGTCCACCACCCCACCGTACAGTTTCGCCGCACCTCGAAGCAGGACATCCAGGCCCTTTCCCGGCGCACCGGTTCTGTCCTTCATCACCGCTTCGACATTTTTTTTCAAATCCGGGATCATGGCAAAATCACGCCGAAGGGCGCTTTTTCCTCTCTTTCACACTGTGAATGAACGTCCTGATGTAATCCCCCACAAACTCGAAACCCACCGGTTTTTCATCGGCGACTCTGACAAAAATGAAAAGGCCCATAACCCCCATGGCGATGTTGGGCAGCCACATGCCGAGTTCCGGCGGAACAAGCCCGGATTTCCCGCTGGACCATCCAAAGCCCATCAGGGCGTAATAAACGAGAAAACAGGCCAGGCCGAGCCCAAGCCCCGAGGTGGTTTTTGAAAAAGCAGATTTGAGACCCAGGCCCATGGCCAGAAGTCCCAGGGTGAAACAGGCCACGGGTATGGAGAATTTTTCCTGGAGTTCCATCATGGCCGCGTTTCTCTGTTCTTCGCTGTTGGTTTTGTCAGCGATGAACGCTTTCAGGTCCTCGATGCTCATCTCATCCCGGCCTTTACCCGGTGTCTTGGTCTTGATCTGGGCGTTTTCAATGGGAATCACCACGTCATAGGTGTCGAACTTGATGGTATTGACCGTCTTCTGCTCTGTGTTCACCCTGAAAATCGTCCCGTTGTACAGCCTCATGATAAACTCGCTGCTGCCTTCCTGGCTGATATACCGCTTCCCTTTGGGGGCAATGACGGTGCTTCTGGTTTTACCGCCCCGGGTGTCTTCGATGAACACGTCGTAGAGCATCTTCTCTTTGATATCCACCTTGTTGACATAAAAGACGATATCCTTGATGGCGTCGTTGAACACCCGTTCCTTGATGGCCGCATCCACCCCCTGGGTGGCGATATCGGAAACAATCCGCTTGTAGGATTCCTTGCTCCAGGAAAGACCGTACACACTCAATCCAAATGTCAGTGCAAAACCGATCAGGCAAAAAAGAAACGTGGGAAACAGCAGATGGTAGATACTGCATCCACCGGCCTTGATCGCAATGATTTCCTTGTCGCTGGCCATCCGAAGATAGGTCAGAAGAACGGCCATCATCACGGACATGGGGATGGTGAATTTGAGAAAATCAGGCATGGAATAAAGAACGAGCAGGAAAACAGACAAAAGGCTGACTTTGTAGTTCACCACGAGATTGGTGATTTCAAGGATCTGGGCCAGGAGGAAAATCAGTGACAGAAAAAACAGATTGATCAGAAACGGAGGAATCAGTTCCTTGAAAACGTACCGGTTGATAATGGAGTTGACTTTCATGATTTAAACCCGCTTTTGAATTGTATTTCTCGGCATCGAAATTGAAGAATCATACCATAAAGCCTTTTGGAGTAAAGGCCTTAAATCCTGTTCCATTTAAAAATATGGTCTCCGTCATGACGTCCGGAAAACAAAGGTCTGAACGGATCATAAAACGGAAAAATAAAACGGAAAATTAAAGTCCTGATACGCCAAGCCGATAATAGATATAAGATCATGCACCAGGAGCCATCCTCGAAAGAGCACCCCAATGGCGTTGCGTGCTTCAATCGAAGCCGGAGACCCCTTAGGATTCCGGTAGAAAGATGTCCCCACATCCCATTCGATTCGTTCCCAGGGAGCGGCTTGAAAAAGCCGCTCCTTCTTTTTTTTCCAATCGCCCGGCCGGGCCATCGGCGCCGCCCCTCCTTTCTCTCTGCCCTCTATGACGCGAACGGGCATGATATGTCCAAGGACGATTTATTGATTTTCCTGGCCCCAGATGGTATTTGCATAAATGAACTGTCCAATGATTCTGAAGGGGACGACCATGACGGCAAATTGCAAAGCCCACGACTATCAGGGATTGACGGATGAGGAAGCTTGCGCCAGACTGGAAACAGCCGGCTACAACGAGCTTCCATCCACAGGGTCCAGCAGTGTCCTGGCCATTGCCATAGGCGTTGTCACGGAACCCATGTTTCTCCTTTTGGTTGTCTCGGCCACCCTTTATCTTATCCTTGGCGATGTTCAGGAAGGCTTCCTGCTCCTGGGTTTCGTTTTTATCATCATGGGCATCGAGTTCCATCAGGAAAAGAAAACGGAAAACGCCCTTAAGGCCTTAAAAGACCTGGCAAGTCCACGGGCTCTGGTCATCCGAAGCGGCATGGAAAAACGTATTCCCGGCAGAGAACTCGTTCCGGGAGATCTTTTCATAGTCCATGAAGGCGACCGTGTTCCCGCAGACGCCTTTGTCCTCCAATGCCTGAACCTCTGGGTTGACGAATCCCTTCTCACGGGCGAGTCGGCTCCGGTGAAAAAAACAGAATGGACCGAAAACTCGCCTCCATGCAGCCCCGGTGGCGACAATCTTCCTTTTGTCTTTTCAGGGTCCATGATCGTTCAGGGCCGTGCGTTTGTTGTCGTCACAGCCACAGGGCCCAACACGGAGATCGGGAAAATCGGCAAGGCCCTCGAATCCGTCACAGAAGAACCCACCCGTTTAAAAAAGGAAATGGGCAAACTCGTGGCGAGACTGACGATCATCGGAATCGCCCTCTGTGCATTTCTCGTTCTCGTGTTTACCATGACACGCGGTAACGTTCTCAACGGGTTCCTGGCCGGGATCACCCTGGCCATGTCCATTCTCCCCGAAGAATTCCCCGTCATCCTCACCGTTTTCCTGGCGATTGGAACATTCAGGATGTCAAAAAACAACGTCCTGACGAGAAAACCCACAGCGGTCGAGACACTGGGTTCCGCCACGGTTCTGTGCACGGACAAGACAGGAACCCTGACCATCAACCGGATGACGGTCAGCCGTTTGTTCAACGGCCATGAGGTCGTCGATATAGAAGATGGGGAACCCTGCCCGGAATCGTTTCATCCCCTTGTGGAATGCGGTCTCCTGGCAAGCCAGACCAACCCCTTCGATCCCATGGAAAAAGCCATTCACGATCTTGGAAATCGGACTCTTGAAAAAAACGCTGCCGAGTGCTCAAAATGGGATATTGTCAGGGAATACCCCCTGACCAGGGACTTTTTTGTCATGTCACGCGTTGTTTTCCATAAAGAAACCAACCGCAACATGGTTGCCGCCAAAGGAGCTCCTGAAGACATCGCGCTCCTCTGCCGGCTTTCCAAAGAAAAACAAAAAGAAATCGCCGACATAACAGAAGACTTCGCCGCCCGTGGGTTGAGGGTCCTGGGTGTGGCCAGGGTGGAGAACCATCAGGGGGAGCTCCCGGAATTCCAGAATGTTTTCCACTTCACGTTTGTCGGCCTGATCGGACTCAAGGACCCGATACGGCCCTGCGTGCCCCGGGCCGTCAGCGAGTGTTACAAAGCGGGTATAAGAATCATCATGATCACGGGAGACTACCCGGTGACAGCCATCAACATCGGCAGGGACATCGGACTCAGGAATCCCGAGCACATGATCACGGGTCAGGACCTCCAGGCCATGACCGATGAAGAACTGAGCGAGAAAATAAACGACGTGACGGTTTTCGCCCGGGTTGTGCCCGAGCAGAAGCTGAAAATCGTCAATGCCTTGAGAAAAAACAGTGAAATCGTCGCCATGACCGGGGACGGGGTCAACGACGCTCCGGCTCTCAAAGCCGCGGACATCGGCATCGCCATGGGTGAAAAAGGAACGGACGTGGCCCGGGAAGCCTCCCACCTGATTCTTATGGATGATAATTTTTCCTCAATCGTCTCAGCCGTCCGCATGGGAAGACGGATCTTCGACAACCTCAGAAAAGCCCTGGGATACACCTTCGCCATCCATGTCCCGATTACCGGCCTTGCGCTGATCCCGGTTTTTTTCAAAGACCTCCCCCTCATGCTCTGGCCTGTCCATGTGGTCTTCCTGGAAATGATCATCGACCCGGCCTGTTCGATCATTTTCGAAGCGGAGCAGGAAGAAAAAAATGTCATGATGAGGCCTCCAAAACCCATCGACGAACCGTTCTTCGGCGCTTCAAAAATCTGGATGAGCTGCACCCAGGGCCTGTTCATCCTTGCCGCCGTCTTCTCAGTCTACGGCATGGGGATACACCTGGGCTACACCGAACGGGCCGTCCGCTCCCTGACCTTCACCTGTATGATCGCGGCCAATATCGCCACCATCCTTTCCAACCGGTCCTGGTCAAGAAATATCTTCCATATTCTTTTCACCCCGAACCCCTATGTCAAATGGGTGATTGGTGGCGCGGTATTCTTCCTGTGGCTGGTCTTGAATGTCCCGATCCTTCTCAATCTGTTTCGTTTCGACCGGATCCGGCTATCCGAAGCCGCTGTCTGTGCCGCCATTGGAATTTCCAGCATCACATGGTTCGAACTGCACAAACGGTTCAGGCTCAGGCAGAAAAAAACGCACCCTTAACGTACGAAAGGCCCCCCTATGGACGACCAGCGACTGGTGGACATCGAAACAAAAATCGCGTATCAGGAACACATGATCTCGGAGCTCAACGAGGTTGTATTCCAACAGCAGAAAACCATGGATGAGTTGAAAAGAACCGTGGAGCTTCTGAAAGGAAGACTTGCCGACATTGGGGACATGATGGCCGCCCCAACTCAAGCTAACGAAAAGCCGCCCCATTACTGATGAGATCTCGTTCCCAGCGGGCATCACGCGCCAGAAGGCTTCAAAAGGGGCGATTCCTCCGTTTCCCTCACACCTGTCTTTAACAATCAAGCCCGGAAACTTTTATCTTTCCATACGTTAGGGCTTGTGATAAAAAATTGTTTTCTAAACATGCTTAAAAACGCATGTTTCCTTTTTTAGAACAATGCTGTGCCATGGAGGTGCCTTATGAAAAAATTTATACTGAATCTTCTCAATATGGGCATGACAGGTGCGTCCACATACGCAGCCCTCCATAAGGGCATGGAAGTTTTCAAAGCCGGCGATTACGCTGAAGCCTGGAGCATCTTTTTCAAACTGGCCGAAAAAGGAGACACGGAAGCCCAAAACAACTTGGCCTTCATGTACTATCATGGTGAAGGTGTGCCACAGGATTTACACAAAGCCGCCCAGTGGTTCATGGTGGCGGCCGAGCACGGGCATGCCGATGCCCAGTACAATCTGGGGAACCTGTATTATTATGGCCAGGGGCTTGAAAAAAATTACCAACTGGCCCTCAAATGGTATCTAAGAGCCGCCGAAAACGGAAAAACAGCGGCCCAGACAAACATCGGCAACCTTCTGTACAATGGAAAAGGCGTAGAGGTTGACTATTTCCAAGCCGCACGGTGGTTCCAAAAATCCGCTGAGAACGGGGACCCCAAAGCCCAGCACAACCTGGCCATGATGTACTACAAAGGCCAGGGACTCCATCAGGATTACCACAAAGCCGCCCAGTGGTATCTGAAGGCGGCGGAAAACGGGGATGCGAAAGCCCAGCACAACCTCGGAATCCTCTACTACAAAGGCCAGGGTGTCATCGTCGATTATGTTGAAAGCTACGCCTGGTTCAACCTTGCCAACGCATTCGGCCACAAGGCGTCCTCGATCAACCTGAACCACCTGAAAAGCCGGATGACAGCCGAACAAGTGGCCCAGGCCCAGGCCTTGTCCAAAGACAGATGGGACATGATTCACGAAAAAATCAAGTGACACAAAAAAGACGCCGCCTTCCGAAAAAAATCACCCTATCTTTATCCTGCTGTTTTATTTATACAAATTATCTCATCTTGACAGCTTCACCGGCCTTGTTTATATTTAAACCATGAAATAACTTTTTCTGCCGGGTTTGGTTTAACTTTTCAGATCTCCCACCTTCTCCCCTGTTCGACGTGTATTGACCGGCCCGGATATTTAACTGGACATAAAGACAGGAGATATTCCATGGAACTCAATTCAGTCAACGCAACTGTCCCGACAGACAGACAAACCATGGCCTCGGAAAACAGGGAGCCAAGACAAACCGAGGCCAGGGAATCGGTACCCCAGGAAAACAGGGAAGCATACCGGGTCGAAATTTCAAGGCAGGCCATGGAAGCCGCTTCCACTGAGGAACCTGCCGCATCAGGCCCTGAAAATTCAGAGGCGGTCCAGGCGTATAACAGCGCTGGAAGAATCGCCGGGTGATAGATACCCAGGCCTGACATGACGTATCACAGGCAGGCTTAACCATGGACGCCTTTGATGTTGCACAGATCTCATCCGTATACTCAAGGGGAGCGAAGCTCATCCCAAAGGATGGATCTGTGCAGAATCTTCAACCGTCTTCTTCACGCTCCGGCACCAGGGCTTATACCCTGACCCTTTCACCCAAGGCCACGGAACAGGCAAGGAATCTCTTCGAAATCAGACAGCTCCGTGAGGCCCAATCGTTTGAATCCAGCCAGAAACGAGAATCTGCGGCAAAAGACAGAGAGCTTGCAGCGGAAAAAAGCCGTTTCGATCGCGAGCAGGTCGCCGATGAAAGGCAGTTCAAGGAAAAACAGAGAATTGATAAAATCAGGTACAACCAGCAGACAGATGTCCGTGCCTGACAGGGTGACGATTCGTAGTTACTGATTCGCCTCGCGCGCGTTTCGAAAACACCAGAGCATATGGGCCGTCCCTGCCAGCATGATAAAAGAGCCCATGGGAAAGGCGTGGGTGAGATCCACATAATCCATGGTGAGTCCGGCGATCAGGGAACCGGTAAGCATCCCCATGCTGTGGGCCATGGTCAGAAGTGACATGACAGACCCCAGCGCCTTCACTTTTTTCCCTTCGGTAACTGCCATGGCGGACAAGGCCGGCAGGGCGATTCCACCGCCTATACCGAATGCGGAAACAGAGGCTAAAAGAGAGTAAAAACCTTCAGCCCACTCGAATGACACCATGGCCAGTACAATCACCAGAGAACCGGTTACCATAAGAACGACTTTGTTCGTCCTGTCCGCAGCGTATCCAAAGGGGGCGTGAAACAACGCCCCTACAAGAACCATCATCATCACGAGTATCCCGGAGGCGGAGCTTCCCAGGTCAAAACGGATTTTCATGAACAGCGGAAGAAAACACCAGATGACGCCGACGCATGTGGTGTAGGCGAATCGCAAAGAAGCAAGCCCGAGAACAATGGGGTTGGACAGGATTTTTTTCCAGGGTTCCATCTTTTTCTTCTCAAGACTCACACCCTCATGACCCACCGGAGGCAGGAGAAAATAGCTGAGGAGAAAGGCAACAATCGCCAGGATACCCATTCCGGCGAATGCGGCGTCAAGACCATAGCTGGCGTTGATCATCCCCCCCATAAAAGGCCCGAGGCTCATTCCAGCAAACATGGACATGCTGAAAAAACCCATGTAAAAGCCTTCTTTTCCAGTGGGTGTGATATCACCCACGTAAGCCTGGGCCACCGGCATAACCATGGCTGACGCGATTCCCTGGAAAAATCTGAGGAAGATAAGGGTTTCCACACTTGAAGCCATCATGAAACCAAGAGAAATGATGGCATAGGCCATGAGGCCGAAAACGATATACGGCTTACGCCCTCTTCGATCGGACATTCTCCCGAAATACGGCAGGAGAAGGGTTCTTGATATGGAAAACGAACCGAAAATCAGACTGATGTAAAGTCCGCTGGCCCCAAGGTTGTGCGCATACACAGGAAGAAGTGGAATGACAATCCCAACCCCCGTCACTGCGACAAAAATGGAAAAAAAAAGGGTGGCAAAAATGTTCGCGCCGAATCTGTTCACAGAATGAATCCTGTTTTCAGCCCGCCAGACCGTCAAGAGACAGCATCATGGCCGTTTCGTCACAATCAGGAAATTTAACGCATGAGATACAGTCCGACCATATCTTTAATGGAAGATCCGACCTGTCAATCACATTGAATTGGAATTTTTTGAAAAATCCGGGTTTATACGTGAGTGTGAACAATTTCTTCATCTCATACTCGCGGGCCTCCGCGATGGCGGCCTCAACAAGCTGTGACCCGATACCCCGGCTCTGGAACTCCTTGTAGACAGCCAGAGAACGAATTTCTGCCAGATCTTCCCAGCAGAACTGAAGAGCGCAACACCCCGCAATGCTTTTTTCCCCTGGAATTTCGTATACAAAAAAATCTCTCACCTGGTCATAAAGCTGGCTAAGAGGACGTGAAAGAAGAACGCCCTTTTCCCCGTAGTCTGAGAGAAGGGCGTGAATGATCTTGATGTCTTTGATGGTTGCCTTTCGTATCATGGTGCGCCTTATAAACCCCATTCGGGGACAATGCAATGAAAAAACACAGGGTCATGACATGTCATCAAGAAAATCCATATTTTCATCGTCAGGGTTCGCAGGACCCTGGTCACCCATGGACTGGTACAACGTCCGGGTGTCCTTGTGAATGACAAACTCAACAACCTGTTGCTTTTTATCTATAGGCTCCAACTTCACGTCGAAACTGTCATCGTCATCAATGATGTAAACCAGAAAACCAGCAGTCAGTCCCACCAGTCCATCAACAAAAACCATTCGATCGTTAAGGCGCCCTTTTTCCTTGAGCACCCCGTCGACAAAGGTCAGTGCGTCCTGCCTTCCGATCTGGTTTCCCATATATTTGATATTTTTTTCATCATACATAACACGCCCCCATTTTTTAGTATTAGCCAGCCCTTTAGAACAGATCCATCCCCGCGCCCCCCAGCGCGGTTCGTTGATCATACTGAGACCTGCCTTTGAACCTGTGCTTGCTATGTAAATATCATATACAAGTTCAAAATGGTGTTCAAGACTGAATCATCTTCATTGGCATTGACGGTAACAGGTCATTTGATGCCGATCAGCTCCACTGTAAAAACGAGCGTGGAATTGGGCTCGATGGTTCCGCCGCTCCCCTGAGGGCCGTAGGCCAGTTCCGACGGGATGTAAAGCTCCCATTTCGATCCCACGTTCATGAGCTGCAACGCCTCGGTCCATCCTTTGATGACCGCGTTGAGAGGGAACGATGTGGTGGTTCCTCTTCTGTACGAACTGTCGAAAACTTTACCGTCGAGGGTCCGTCCTTCATAATGAGTTTCCACGGTATCTGTGGCTTTGGGTTTTTCGCCCTGGCCTTCCACAAGGACCTTGTACTGAAGGCCACTGCTGGTTTCAAACACACCCGGGGTCTTTCTGTTTTCAGCAAGAAAGGCGATCCCTTTGTCATGATTGACTTTGGCCAGTTCCTGTTTCCGGATGTGGTTCCTTTCCTGAACATCCTGTTGAAACTGTTGAAAAACAAGCTGCATTTCACCCACGGACATGCCGGGTTCTTTTCCCTCCAGGGCATCCAGAAAAGATTTAAAAAAAACCTCTGCATCGATCTCAAAACCCTGACGTCTGAAATCCCCACCGATACTCTGGCCGAGGACATAGCTGACTTTCTTTTTATCAATATTCATGTTGTCTCCCTATGAGGTGTTGTATTGGTTGAAATCTTATACACCAGGAACGGCGGGATTGCATGATTAAAATCAAAATCCGGTGCCTTTTTGGATGATCCCCATTATCCGCCCCGTCCCACCTGATTTGCCAAACAAAGCCAGCTCACTGTTATGGCAAACAAAAAGCCGGGATCATAAGACCCCGGCTTTTCTTCAATCACTTGAATTTTTATATAATATTTTTCAGTGCCCGTAAATATACAGGGCTGTCGGTGTTCCGTTCATTTGAAACTGAAGGTCGCTCATCCGTATCTCGCCCATGTAAGTCGCGCCAATGGTCGAGTACTCGTTGTTCACATACAGATGGTACCCGTTGGCCAGGTATGAGTTGACCGCGATATTGTCCGGCAGGGCGAATTTGACGAAAGACGTGTAGGCAGGAATATCGGGATCGCTGTTTCCGATGATATTGAATCCATCAGGCCCTGTTGAAGCCACGTCGATTTCAATCTTCGCATCTTTCATGGATATTTCCATAAACGACGTCTCGCCTCCACTGTCAAGGATAAGCCAGCCGCCGCTTGTTCCACGTCCAATTCCATCGTTGTCACCCACGCCCACATTGGTGAATTCCTGAACCATGGTCAGCTTTCCTTCAAGAAAAATGGTGACCCCTGATTTCGCGGTGACATTGGACATGTCGTCGTCGCTCATCGCTTCTATGGCCCATGTGTGGATTGGGATGAGAAAAAACAAAAAAAACGCCATGAAAAACCGTGATACTTTCATAAAATCCCCTTGCCAAAAAAGAGGTTATTGGCATAAACAATGTTTATTTGCTTATATCTGTAACAAATATTGTTTATACGGTCAATAAAAATATTTTGATATTCTCCTTGTCTCGCGCCTTGAATCATGAAATATTCCGTAATTCGACCTATCAGAAAATCAAAGGTTATTCATGATAAAACAACATCTTAAATCCATGGCACTGCCTGCCGCCTTTATCTTGGTACTCTCATCCCTTGTCTATTTCTGCTATCACCCGGTCTTTTCATACGATTTCATCAATTTCGACGATCCCATCTACGTCACGGACAATCACGCCGTAAAACAGGGCATCACCTATGAAAGCCTCCGGTGGGCTTTTGAAATCCACGAAGATATTTGCATGTATTACCAACCGGTTGCCTGGATCAGCCATATGGTCGACGTCGAACTCTGGGGTCTTGATCCGGGCCGACATCACCGGACCAGCGTGGCGATTCACTGGATGAATGCCGTCCTGTTGTTTCTGCTTCTCAGGTGCTGCACCAAATCCTTCGCCATAAGCGCCATGACAGCTTCTTTCTTCGCACTTCACCCTGTCAATGTGGATTCCGTTTGCTGGATCGCCGAAAGAAAAACCCTTGTTTCCGCTTTCTTCTGGTTCCTGGGGATGGGTTCCTACCTTATATATATACGAAAACCCGGTTTTTTCCGTTATAGCGTGGTCGCCCTTTTCTTTACACTTGGGCTTTTCACCAAACCTGTCATGGTCACGTTCCCCTGCGTCCTTCTTCTCATGGACATCTGGCCACTGAAACGTCTGGATACAGCCCCGACCGTTGATATCCGGACTGCCTTGCATCTTGTCTCTGAGAAAATACCCCTTTTCACGATCACAGCCCTCTGGTTTATCACGCCGTTTTTATCACACACCCTCTTATCCAATGAAACGACGACAGAACTGGTCCCGATGGGCCTGAGGATCTCCAATGCCCTCGTTTCCTACGTTCAATACATCATCAAATTTTTTTTCCCCGCCAATCTTTCAATCCTGTACCCCTACCCCACCTTCGTTCCCCTGTTCAAAAGCCTGATATCCCTTGCCATACTTCTTACCATGACCACGGTGTTTCTTTTTCAATACAAAAATAAACCCTATCTGACCATCGGATGGTTCTGGTTTCTCGGGGTGTTGTTTCCGACTTCGGGGTTGATCCTGGGCACACTGTGGCCGGCAATGGCCGACCGATGGGCCTATCTCCCCCATGTGGGGCTTGGTCTCATGACGTCCTGCATCATTTCCGACCTTCTTCCGTTATTTGACAAATTTCGCCATGTCATCACAGCATGCGCATGCTTATTCATCGCGTTTCTCGCCTTTACAACTCGACAACAGATCGGCCACTGGAAAAACAGCGAAACAATATTCAAACAGGCCTTAACCGTCACAGATTACCATTATCTTCCCCACCTGAACATTGCGGTAGCACAGATACAAAAAGGCCAGCATGAAAAAGCCCGGGAACACCTCAGGATCATTCTGTCACATGAGCCTGACCATAAGGAGGCGATTTACAACCTGGGACTGTCGTTTTACGAAACAGGGGACTATGAAACAGCCCTGAGGTTTCTATTTAAGGCCATTGACCTGCAACCAACCCAGGCAAACGCTTATCTGGTCGCTTCATGGGCTCTGCAAAGTAAAAATCAAACCAACGAGGCAATCCGCCTCTGCGAAATAGCGCTTGAAAAAGTAAAAAAGAAAGACGGAATCCTTTACGAGCTCGCCTTCCTTCTGTCTGCCTCTGGAGAAAAAGAAGCTGCAGAACTCAAAGCAATCGAACTGCTTTCCATTGCTCCTGGCCATGTCAACGGAATGATTCTCTATGCAGACCTCCTGATGAAAAGAAACGATACAGGCAAGGCTTTGCAGTTTTACAAAAAAGCCCTTGTTCATGAACCAGGAAACGTGGAAGCCCTGCAAGGGATTGCCAAGTGTCAAGCATCTCAACAGAAAGAAACATCGACGATTCCACCTTTATAATACCCGCTTTTAACTGCTTTGGTCTTAAGGGCGACTTTCAGGCACAAGACTAATAAAGTCTTTGAATTTTTTTGTTTTACGTATCCCGTCAAAACGGTAATCGGTCTGGACATACGCCCACGCCGAGAACCCGGAATCCGCTGCGGTCTGAAGCCATCGGACAGCTTCGTCGGACTGATTCATCATGGCATGCATGGAAGCGATCAGGTAATAGGCCTCACCTCTTCTGCCCCTGTGCGACTCTGACAGTCGGGTGTAGTAAACAATCGCTTTGTCATATTGCCCTGATTTTTCATAAAGTTGAGATATTCCGGCAAGCGCTTCAAGAGAATCGGGTGCAAGTGTCAGCGCTTTCAGATACACGGATTCCGCCTTTTTGAAGTCCTCTCCTTGAACAGCCAACGAAGCGTAATTCAACTGTTTTTTTACATCACCAGGATTTTTTTCACTGTCTTCACGAGCCTTTTCCAAGTCTGATTCCAAGTCATTTTTCCTCTGGGTAATCAGGTTCAGGTTGTCATACGCCACCTTGTTGCCTGGTTCATAAGCCAATACCTTCCTAAAGCTCTCTTCGGACTTGTTCATCATACCCAGAGCCCCGTAAAGCGCCCCCATATCATTCAACACTTTTACATTCGCAGGATCACGATCCAAGGCTTTTGTAAAGCATTTCAAAGCATCGTAAAACCTCCCCATATCGAAAAGTTCATTCCCGAGATTTGATAACGCCTCGACATTTTGAGGATTGTGAACAACAGCATCCCTGAAATGATCAATAGCCCTTTTTTTGTCACCATTCGTAGAGAGCAGGACTCCCAGATTGTTATGCGCGTCCGAAAAATCAGGCTTATCTGAAATTGCTTCCAGGTAAAGTGTCTCCGCCTCTTCCAGTTTGCCGTCCGCCATGGCAATAACCGCCAGATTGTATTTGGCCACCGGATTATCAGGATTTGACATGAGAGACATCTTAAAATGTTCGACAGCTTTTTCCCTTTCACCCCGTTTAAGAAGGTGGATCGCAAGATTATGATGGGCCTTGCTGAACCCCGGTTTCACAGAAAGAGAAGCCTGGTATTGCCTTTGGGCCTCTTCAACATTTCCTTTTTCGTCATACGCGATACCCAGATTGTTGTGGGCCAGATAATTTTTTTTCGTAACCTTCAAGGCATGGGTGTACAGATGAATGTTGTCTTTCCAGACGCCTGTCTGAATAAACGCCAGAACTGCCAGAACAGAAATCATTAAAACAGCGGCCAAAGTAACGGCTCTTTTTTCAATTTCAAACTTGGTTGCCATTTCTTTAAATCCCCAGCTCCCCCCCAGATACAAGCCGATAAAAGGGACATAGGCGAACCGGTCTGCATATGCCGGCCAAACGGCGCCTTGAACGAAACCAAGAAAGGGCACAAGGGAAATGGTAAAAACAAACCAGCCTGCCATCAGATACGGATATGAACGAACGTGTCGCACAATCACCAGTGTCACAATTCCAAGGATAACAGCCGAAGCCAGTGCGGATAAAAAAGGGACGTGGTCAGGATAAGGATAAAGAAACGCCAGATCCACGGGATAAACAAAATTCTTCAAGTAGGACAGATAGGACACCAGCGCGTTTTTCAAACGAAGGTCAAACGGGACAATCTCAAATGAAATATTCTTGGCTGTTACATGTTCAGGGATAAAAGGCGTGATGCCCCACAGAAAAACCAGAAACACAAGCGGGATTTTTTCCAGGACAAGCCATTTTAACGAACGGCTGGAGCAGACTTCTTTTTGATGCAATCCCCTTGAAAACATGAAACCTTCAAGACGATTCAAAGGCCAGATGTCCAGAACCAGCAGAACAAATGGAATGGTCACCAGAATCGGTTTGGTCATCAGACCGGCTGCAGTAAAAAAGCAAACGGCAATGTAACGCTTCACACTGACCACGCGCGCGTATCGCACATAAGCAAAAACAGTCATCATCCAGAAAAAAGCGGCCAGAAGTGTTTTTTTCTGTGAAACCCAGGCCACAGAATCCACACACACGGGATGAGCGGCAAAGAGGCAGGCGGCAAAAGCGCTTTGAAAACGCGCACCAGTCATATACAGGCATAGAAAATAAAAAAGAACCGCGTTCAGGGCATGAAGCGTTGCATTGGACAAGTGGTGGAGCCCCGGATGCGTTCCAAAAAGCTGGCAGTCCACCATATGGGCGATGTAGGCCAAGGGATGCCAGTAAGTGAGATCATTTTCGACAAAGGAAAATGCCCATTGTATTCCTTCCACGGAAACCCCGTGTTGGATCTTACTGTTTTCAGTGACATAATCCTGATCATCATAATTGATGAACTCATAGAAAGCTGTCTGGCCGTAGATAAAAAACACAAGACACACGATCAGACAGCTGATGGCACCGTTAATTTTATTCATGTCATTCGTCAGTCCATTCACTCGTCAAACAATAAAAAACGCCGCTTTGAATTCAAAGTGGCGTTTTCACTTTATGAAGAAAATGTATTTTACACAATTCTAATGTGTCGGGCTTTGTTTAAGCGATTCATCCTGAGGTTTCGTTGCGTAAGGATCTATCATCGGACCATTGGAATATGGAGACCAGTCAGGGTCATACAGGGGAATGTTTTTCAGGCCTTGGGTATAGGAAAAGTCAATGGAATTTTCAGGAAAACCCGCGATGATTTCATAGCCGATATTGTTGCCTGTAAAATTCATGATGATCCAGAAACCCGTGTCTCTGTCCTCAACATTGAAAACGTTGATACCAAAACACTGGATATAGGTATCTCTGACTAACTGCATGGTTCCCGGTGTGTAGGAGTAAGGGTCCATGACACCCAGAGATCTTCCGGCGGTGTGAGCCAGAAGCATGGGATTGACAATGCCTGTGTATCGTTGAAAGTTCGAATAAAAATTACCCTGCTGGTCATTGGTTCCGATAATGATCCGACGCAGATGATCAGGCGTGTTGTCTGTCAAATCACCGTCGAATTCAACACGAATAATCTGACCGTTCATGTACATGGGTTTGTCCGGGCTTTCTCCCAAGCGGACATTGTCCATCCAGATGTCCCAGTCGTAGTTGTTCGTATTGGGGGTCAACGTGCCCTCGGGATCGCTTGCACTGTAGCCGCCATTACCCCATGGTTCCAGGGTGCCACTTCCTTGAGGAGCCATCGTATTAAAATCAGAGGTTATTTTTGCAAAATTGAAATTCGCCCCATTGTTATAGGCCTGAACATCGTAGAAGCCCTCGAAACCAGAGGTTCCGATCTGGGCCATATTGGTCCTCATCGTATCGGAAGATCTGTAATAATACCCGGCCTTGATTGTATCTATGGTCCCATAGATCTCCTGATGAATATCCAGAAAAATCCTGACGGTATCATTTGACGTGTAGAATGATTCAAGGGTTATCTTCGAAAACTGTGCATCGGTATTTGCGAGTTCATCGTCGTTCATCACCTGAATACCGGCAAAAGACAGGTCCACAAAAATGAAACACGCCAATAAGCAGACTTTAAAAATAACAAACCGCATCCGAGTCTTTTTATTCATGTCTCACCCTGTTACCACAAATCATTGTAATTCAGATTATTGATTTTATTGTTCACATCATAAACCGGTGCAGGCAGATTGGGATCAGGGTAGGGCCGTGGAATGGAATTGGGCGTATTGCCGTAACCGTACCCGGGAACCTCCGCATGAATCTGTAGGTTTATCCCATCCACAATGATCATATCGCCTCCGGCGGAACCAATTCGCAAAGACCCTGAAACGGGAGTGTCGACAGCTATATAAGCTTTTCCATAACGGGGGTTCCGGATAGGTTTGTAACGTGTCCCATCTGTAAGATAGTTGTCTTTTCCGTCACGCCAACCACGATCCGAATCAAAAAGCTCTCCCGACTCAGCTTCATACCATTCGACGCGGTTGTCTTTGGTCGATTCACCTGAAACGATATCATACGGAAAAGGAATGTAATAATTGTTGTCCACCGTCATGTTCATCCGCATGGGATTCCCATTTTGAACATCACCAATTTTAAAAACCCCATGGGCATCCCAGGAAACAGGGTCAGGGACCCAACGGTTCGCAGCCAGAAGCTGGGCTTTTACAACCGGATCACCTCCAGAATAATCTTCCGCTTTAGCTTCGGACCAGAGTCCAGGAACTTCTGTGTTTGGAATTGAAACCGATCTGTCGTTTTGTGGTTCGGAACCTGTAAAATATCCGCAAACCATGATGTTGTTGAATTGAATCGGGGTATCAACCTGTCCCAGCCGTGGCTTCATGATATCGACCGTCATGTTTCTGATCATGAGGTTAAGATCGATTTCTGCAGCGATTCCGGTGTTATCCGAAACTGCGCCCAAATAGGTCACCATGTTGTTGATGTTGACATCGTTGATGTGGATGCCACCGATATTGACCTGGTATGGTTTATCACCCTCACGGAAAGGTGAAAGAACAATATTTCTGGAATCAATATCCATCTTAAGGCTTGTGTTATACATATTGAACTTGGTGAAATTGTAGTTTTTATCACCAAAAGACTGGCTATAGATATCCCAGTCTAAATTTGTCGACAGGACCGCAGGCCCGGATATTCCATCATGAATTTCTAAATCCTGAAACGTAATGGACCCTCTGGAATTGTCATTTGTTTCGCTTTGCGTGTCCAGATAGGTCATGCCAGGAGATGAAATATAAAAATCAAAGTCTTGAATGACGAATGTGGCCCCGTCCTGTGCTGTAATCTGGCCCATCTCATCTTCAGACAGACTTTTTACGGCATGAGACGTCACAGGAATTATGAACAGTAACATCGTCATTGCGAAAGTGATGGCAGAATTTTTCATGAATACATCCGTCTAAAAATTAGAACGGTTTTAAACATTCACACCCGGTGTTGAACTGTATATCGATGTTCCGGATATAAATCTTTAAAACCGTTATCATCACATGATCCTTTTGACGCCTCATTTGCAACATTCATCAACCCAATTGAGGACATAAGAAGAGGTGTAAACCTCTTCTTATGCTCGCATCCTCAAATCAGTCCTTCAAAATTAGTGGGCGAAAATGTAGATGGCCGCTCCGGCGTCGATAGAGGAACTACCACCGGCCTGGTAGAGAGAACCAAGGACCTGCGTCCCAGCAGCAACGTCACTATTCAGGCTGATGGTCATGGTTTTGGCATCGGCACTCTGGCTCACACTGGGAAGGCCGATTTTAACGAAAGTCGTGCCAGCAGCGATATCGTCTGCATCATCAATAGCGATAATATCGGTAGCGGTAGCAACGTCGATGGTGAGGCTTCCCATAATGTCAGTCACGGTATTTCCACCCTGAGCGATGTAAACAGTACCAGCGGATGTACCGGCACCTATACCATCAGAATCTGTCCAGGCCATGTCAGCGGCCTGCTGGCGAATGGTCACATTTTCAAATGTGATTGTCACACCGGCCTGACCGGTCAGTTTGTCCATCGCATCTTCATTCATGGCATCCAGTGCGAAAGCTGAAAAAGGGATAAGCATCATGATTGCGGCAAGAACTAATTTTTTCATTTGAATCCTCCTCATTGAAATACGTTATTAATTGTTTGACGCACATTTCCAGAGGCAACCCGGCTATCCTAAAGGACCCATGAGCTTTCCGCACTTTGCTGTAAGGCATTGATTGGCTTTTTCACTGGAACAACACTCTTTAAATTTATGAACATTGTTTTTTAATCACTTAAAAAAAACTTATGCTTGTCAATGTGAATATATATGCATTTTAAGATCATCACTTTTGAAAATCACTGTGGAACCATTCAAGGCAAAGTTCATCACGGTTTTTGAAAATTCAGTAATCCCATCGCCCGTGTTACCCTGTGGGTTGTTTGCAAACTTAAGCGTCAGTATGGCGTCACTCATATTGACATTAAATTGGGTCTCTCCAAGGTCCAAACAAGCGACCGTTGAACCTCCAGGAATGGCAACCTTCCCATTGACCAGATAGTCCATGCCCTCGGGTTGGGTGAAAACATCAAAATCAACGTAACCTTTTTCTACGTCAAGCTGGAGGACCCTGTTGTTCTCGAAAACAAAATAGGCCCCATCAGGCGCTGCGGGAATGTTCAAACCATCGTCTCCACCTATGGAAACAAGGCCCATACGTGTCGATGCCCTGAAGTCTTCCATAATAATGGTCACACCACTTTGACCTGAAATAGAACTGAGTTCGCTATTTTCCATCTTTTCAAGGGCGCAGGAGAAGGAAATATTGAAAAATGAATAAGCTATCAGGTATGAAATTCCAAGGCTCAGTGAAAAATGTTTTTTTAAAAACACGCCTTACTCCTCAAATAAACGAATACATCATGTTTCGCAACTGCAAACACCATGAAAACATATAAAAAGGTCACGAACATTGTTTACGTCTACATTTACATATCCATCCTTCTTTGTCAAGCGTATAATCAGTTTTTTTAACCATCGTAAACAATTCACAACCTCAAGCTCTCGGTATCCCAATAGAACTAACGATGGATAAAAATAAAGCCTAAAAGATGAATTTAATATTAAAATCGGACAAAGACTTTCGACACTTTAACATAAAATGAAATTTAATTCTTTTTATTATGTATTGTTTATTGTGGTGAACTATGTTATTAATTCAAAGATAAACTTGAAACACAAGCCCTTTTGTGTCATTTCACAAACATTCATTGGTATTTGTGTTCATTAATTAATTGTACAAAAAATAAAGGGATAATTTTGGCTGGTTCCATATTGCAACAATTACGTGAAGATGAAAGAGAAGCCAGGAAAAGCCTGATCCTCGAAGCCGTCCTGAAACTATTCGAACATAAACCTTTCGACGAAATCGGCATGAGGGACATCGCCGCAGAAGCAGGGGTTTCTCCAGCTGCTATTTACAGGTATTTCCCAAGCCAAGATGAACTGTTCATGGAAGCTTTCATAAAAGACCTTTCATCGATCCGCAACGTTTTCCATGAATCTCTCGAAGAATCAAGCCAGTCGAAACCAGGTGAGCCTCTTGAAGAAATTGCAAAAGCCGTTGTTCATCATCTCATCCACAACGAAGCGACATTCCAAATGATGAGTTACCTGATGATCAAGGGGAATATGCCTGAGTACCTGCTGGCCCGTTTTCACTCGCTTCAGTCGGCCTTTATCGATAAGATTATCGAGCTTTTAAACATTGCCGGCATTCAGGATAATGACAGAACCCTATCCCATGCTTTCATATCATCGGTCATGGGCGTACTTATGACGTTTCGTAACTACCCTGGCCGCGACATACCCAACGTGGAAGAGCATATTTACCACCTTGTGGGTCTGATAGCCCAAATTTTCAAAAAGGGCCTCAAACCCTCTTCCGAATCGTAGCGGATAGACGCAGGAAGGAGATATCTCAAGCCTTTAATCTTTAAAATTCATTTCGTAAAAATCCAACGGCTACGTATATTTAAAACAGAACAATATTTTTATTGACCGTATAAAACAACTCTGTTAGCATCGAATAAACAATGTTTATTATAAGGTTTATGGTTTAACAACTGTTGGAGACAACCCTTTGAAAAAATATATATTATTGACCATTGGACTTTTTCTTTGCTTCCCATGTAACGTTTTTTGCATTGAGCTTCTTTCAAATGAAAAACTCGCATCCATTTCAGGGAAAGCTGTTACGGACAATCCGGCGTTTATTGATCCTGAAGTCATTTCACCTTTCCTAACGTCTGACCAGCTGCTGACATCTTTTACACATGGGAATTCAAATACATATAAAACCGTTGCCGTGGATTTTTATGGGAAAGAATCCACTGACAGCGACGGGAATATTTATTATGAAAATTTTTATGTAACACCTGTTGTTGAATCCATTTATTACGAAAATGATCCCTACAGCAACGATGATTCTGGTTCATTTTCACGTGACCTTTACAGCCAATTCGTTCTTGACGGGACCCTCAAAGCCAAAATTATCGTACCTGAATATTTCGACAACGACCCCAATATCAAAACCAAAACTGTGTTGATATCACAAAGTAGAATTGATCTTCCGGAGGGCAGTACCGGAAATTATATCTGCAGCTACCAAGGCAATATTTACGAATCCGGTAAAATTCCAGAATCAGAAACAAGCTTTTCCATTTTCCCAAACCGCCAGACAATCACCGTTGGTTCAGCGGAAGGTAATGATCTGATGATTCTACTTCCCCGAGGTACAGGTGAGAGAACTGTTTGGAGACCCGTTGTAAAAAACTTCAACGCTGAAACATCCGAAACCGAGTTTCTTATCATCCCTCAAGGGAAAAAATTCATTCACATCGGCCTGAACCATATGATACAAAGAATGGATATGAACTTCACCCTTCGTTTTTCACATACCCGTGAAAAAATGAAAAACATGACTGACAAGCTTCTTGTCCCCCCAGATATCGATCAGACGCTTGGAACATTCACCATGACAGGGGGCAACACATTCATCAATGGTGGAGACGTTTTCATCACCATCAATGATTCATTGTAACGTTACATATCGAGACCACGTAAAAGATTCCAACGTGAATCCAAGATCACCATGGAACGGTGTAATAACAAATATAATTATTTTACTTTACATACGTTCAAATCCCTGATATTGGTTTTTAAAACAATGTTTACAAAAATCAATTAAGTTCTTGGGATTGACCCGGTCTGCGCATCTCAATCCCTTGAAATTTTAGACTATTTTCAATTCAACTGAGTGTCCGCCTCTGTTCCGCTCAGAATACGGAGCCACAAACATGCATGTGCTTATTGGTTTCATAGTAGGTATTGCCATATTCAGTAGTTTCTATCCCATGAATTCCGCTCCAAAAGGCGAATGGATCATAGCGAACTCAACCGATCCTCTTGTTTCATCACATCACAAAATAAAACCGCTTTCAGATTTCCAGACAGACCGTTTGATCAGACAGGCCTACGATTTCAGCTGTGGTTCAGCCGCCCTTTCAACACTCCTCAATTTTTATCTTGGTGAACGTTTTTCGGAAAAACAGGTGATCCACGGGATGCTTCAATACGGCGATCCTGAAAGGATCAAACAAAGACGCGCCTTCTCACTGCTCGATATGAAAAAATTTGTCAACGCCTTAGGATATGAGGCCAATGGCTACAAAGGCAGCCTTAATGATTTACAGGACAGTGAATTCTGGCCATGCATCGTGCCGATCAAAATTTTTGAATACAGGCATTTTGTCGTCGTCAAGGGAATTCATGACGGCCATATCTTCGTTGCCGATCCCTGGAGAGGCCACAGCAGTTACACGTTGGCCCAGTTCGAAGACATATGGTTTGAAAACGTCATGTTTGTTGTGTCTCCCAATGCAAAGAAAGAGTACCACGCTCTGAAACTAAGAGAAGAAGACCTTCTCTACATTGACGAAGAAATGGCACTCAACGCCATATACAAAGAACCGATCGATCGTACGCCTCTGGATATCGATCAGGCTCTCAAGGAAATCCCCGAAGTCCGGCAATATTATAAACCATGAAGAGAGTTAGCATTTAAGCCATTTTTGATGCACATATAAAAAAGAAAACAATTTCTGGTGGAGGAAAGGTAATTGGCTGCTCGAATAAAACACATCATTTTAGTTTTTTCCCTGGTTTTTATGATTGCCTTCCCGGCATTAGCCGAAACAGAAACATACGTCCCTCCCACTGAAAATCCGCCTTCTTCTATAGGTGATGATATCAGATCCCAATTAAAATCCCTTCAGGATGAAGTGAGCCGTCTCCGTGAAGAGGCTGATGTGAGAAACAAGCTCGAAGCAACCGTAGATGAAAAAACTGACCAGGAGAAGGAAATACTCACCGCTGCGGGACAGGATTATTCCTTGGCAAGAGAAGGAAATCTTGAGGTCACCTATGGATTCATCTATGCGTACAACGCAACGGACATTCTCGAAAGTCTCGACCCTTCCGTGGTGGATCATTCGAGCAACCACAACATCACCAACAACGTCGGTATCAAATACGCACTCCTTGACAACCTTTCCTTGAGCACCAACATCCCTTTCGTATACAAAAGTGACCAGCGATCCACAAGCAATGAACGAAATGCTACGGACATCGGGGACATATCTTTTGGAGGACTCTGGCAACCCAAAAAATCTGATGGCCGAAGCTTGACCATGATGTACAACAGCTCCATCGTGATTCCTTCAGGTGCAAGTCCTTTCAAAATTGATCCTGACACCGCTCTTTCCACCGGCTCAGGGTTTTATTCCATTTCCGCCGGTTTTTCAGCAAGTAAATCCCTGGACCCTGTTTTCGTATTTGGAAGCGGCTCAATTTATTACCCCCTTAACGCTTCAGACCTCAGCCAGCGTCGCCCCAACAATCGAATCCTTACCAAAGTCGCTCCGGGAAAAACCCTTGGTCTTTCACTCGGCATGGCCTATGCCCTGTCTTACACAGTCTCCATCAACACGAGCGTGAGTTTCTCATACGCCACAAAATACAAGTATTACTGGGAAAACGAGTCGTCTTCCACAAGCGGTGAATCCACCTCAGCCGTCCTTAATATTGGATCGGGCTGGAGGATTTCTCCCCAGAAAACAATCAGCACGTCTCTCGGTATCGGGTTAACGAATTCGGCTTCTGATTTTACATTTTCCTTCAGTATTCCTTTTGACTTCAAACTTTGAGAAAAATATGATCCAGAATCAGAATACAAACGATTTATCAGATTCACGACGCCGATCGTTGCTATTGCGATTTACCTTGTCCACATTTGTCGTGTTGTTCTTTGCCACACCCTGTTTTGCAGTTTTCCATGAACAGCTTGCCATCAGCACACGCGCCATATCCCTTGCAAACACGTGTACCGCAGATCCCCCCGGTATGATGTCCATGCATTACAACCCGGCCGGGCTTTCGGAACTGGCTGGAGGGAAAACATTCGAACAGGGATTGACCCTTCCCGTAATTTTAATGACGTCTCGTGTGGAAGCCGATCCTGATGCAGAAGATTTTCTTGACCGGTGGGGGCCGAACGCTGAAGATCCTGCGGACCGCGATCCTCTTGCAGGAACAGAGGGAACGACCGGTCCAATAATGTACATTCCGATTTACAATGACACGATTCCTTTTCTCGTGGGGCCTTCCATGGGGCTTTCATCACGCAAGGACGATTCTAAGTGGACTTTTGCGGTAGGCTCCTACGCTCCATTTGCTGCTGGCTTCACCCACGATGAAAGCGACGACCCTTTAAGATTCGCCGCAAAATCTGTCGTACAGCAGCATCTGATCTACGCCTCACCGTCGGCGAGCTACAAGGTGGATGATACATTATCCTTTGGTTTTTCAATTGGTTTCGGCCAGACGGCCACCTATGCCACCATGGACATGCGTGCCCCCAGTGATATGATCGCTCTGACAAAAATACTTGGAGAATCCACTGAAGGGCTTGAGATTCCCATAGTTTCAGAACTCACCCTCCCCTCCCCCTGGTTCGGTGGCGGAGTAAGCCCCTATGACAAACTCGCCCAGATTTCCCTGAAACTGAGAGACGACTTTTCTCCCTCCTACAACCTGGGATTGCTGTGGAAGCCAAAAAACTGGTTCTCATTCGGATTGTGTTATCAAAGTGAAATCAAAGTGGAACAGATCGGCCGGTACAGCGTTGAACACGCCCCGCATTTTACCGCCATGATGAACTGGATGAGCCAGGGCATGGTCCTTCCTGTAGCTGCCGCTTCTCTCAACCTTCCCACAACCGGTGAGGACCAGTACGGTTACGTGTCTTCCAGTTCATTCAGCTACCCTCAGCGCGTCCAGGCAGGGGTCAAGCTACAACCCATCGATCAGTTCAAATTCCTTTTAGATCTCCATTGGGCAGACTGGTCCATCGTCAAAGAGGATCGGTTCACTTTCGACCAGAATATCAGCCTTCTCAGACTGGTCAATATCATGGGTTACGGTGAGCCCCCCAATCAGATGGTACTGAGAAGAAATTTCGAAGACACCCTCCACTGGAGCACCGCCCTGGAATTCTTTCCCACTGAGTGGTTAACATTCCGCCTGGGTTATGAATACAGGCCCACGTCCGTTCAGTATGACCTTTATGACGGCCTTTACTCTCTTCCTGACCTCCATAATATCGGAACCGGCATGGGGATCAAACTGGCGAACGGCGTCTCCATCGACCTCGCTTTTGCTTACATCTACAACAACTCTTTTACCGTGCCCAATGGAGCGAGTTCCCAGATGAACTCGGACGACTGGACAAAACCTGTTTACAACCCGTTTGTAGGTCTTGATTATTATCAGGAATCGAAAATTTATATTTTTTCCGGAGCGGTTTCCATGCCTCTGGATGTCTTTGTCGATCACACCAAGAAAAATATTCAAGGGATCAAAAATATTTTCAAGAAACTCAATCCCTTCGATTGACAAACGTCACCAAACGACTGATGTTCTTGAAAACCATGCCTTGCCGCATGGTTTTCTTTTTGGTTCGACCACCCATGGAAAAAGGCTTCAATGCACCTTGATTTGATAAAATCTTTTCATCTTTTGGCTGCCTGGTTTTTTCTGTTTGTTTTCAACGCTCAACCTATCTTCGCATCAGACACAGGAAACCTTGCCTTGTCTTCTTTCCGCATGTCCGAAACAGTCTATAAACTGGGCTCCATTCCAAACAAAACCATTTTCTATCCCGACACATTGAAAACGAACGATCCCATCTTGGATTCCATCGCATTTGCCGTGAAATGGCCTGACACATCTCCCGGAGTCAGTGTGTTTCTTAACCACAAAAAAAGCCCATTGTATGACACCATCAGCAGCATGGGGCCCGTTTTCAGCCCTGACGGGAAACGCATGGCTTTCATCGCAAGGCTCAAAAACAAATCTTATGCCGTCATTGACGGCGAGCAGAGCGAGCCATACGAGAGTATCGCCAATCTGGTTTTCAGTCCCGATGGATCGAAAACCGCCTACCTTGCACGAAGTGACAAAACCAATCACTTTATGGTCTTAAACGGAGTGAAAAGCAAAATTTTCCAAGGTATTATGGGCAATGGTTACCCTCTTTTCAGCCCTGACGGAAAAACCGTGGTGTACCCAGCCTACCGGAACTCCAAATGGTTCATGGTCGTCAACGGGGATGAACGTCCCTCTTTCGATGAGGTCAAACTCCCCTGTTTCAGCCCTGATTCAACCCGGTTCGTCTATGCTGCAAAACGTCAAGGGTCATGGTCCATGGTTTCCAATGAAACCATCGGACGGTCTTACCCGGACATTTTTTCTTTTAATTTCAGTCAGGATTCGAAGCATCTGGCTGTCCATGTCAACAGACCCTCCGGTCAGGCCATCGTTCTCGATGACAAAGAGCATGACTCATGGGACGCTGTGACCTCACCTATGTTCAGTCCTGATTCCCAACGGCTCATGTACGCCGTCAGGGAGGCAAATAAAAACTGCGTCATCGTGGATCGTAGAAAAGGGCCCTGGTACCGTAGAATCGGCCCATACCGTTTCAGTGGCAATTCAAAACATTTCACGTATATCGCCACATCAGATACGAAAACCTTCGTCGTCACTGACCACCAAAAAGGAAAGGACTACGATTCCGCTTCATTACCGGTTTACAGCCCCGATTCAAGTCAAAACGCCTATGTGGCCAAACAAAACAGCCGGCAGTTCATCGTCCTCAACCACATGGAACAGGAAGCCTGTGATTCGGTCCACACGTTTTCTTTCAGCCCCGATTCCAAACACATCGCCTATGTTGCCGAAAAGAATGATAAAAAGTTCATAGTGATGGGGAATAAGATGTATCCGAACTATGAAAATATTGGTTCCCTCGCTATAAGCCCTGACAGTCGGCATGTGGCTTATCAGGCTTTCCGTGACGGAAAGTGGTTTCTCGTGGTTGATGATGTCGAGGGTCAGGAAATGTTCAGAGGTTTTGTAAGAAACGCTCCTATAAGATTCAAGAGCCCCGACTCTTTTCAGACCATGGGCATCCGAACAGGAACCAACGAACCGGTATTTGTTAAAGTTGATGTAACGATCAACTGAACCACTTTATGATGTAAAAAACCGAAAAAACTGATTTTTTTACCATCCGGAATATTACCGGCCAATCTTTTGAAAAAATTTGGAATAATTGATATTTCCCTTTCAGTTTTTCAGGCTTGCCTCCGATATGAATACCAGAAGTGCGGTTACCCTGTCATCACACGGCCCCACCTTCAAAAAGGTTCTTTGACAATCCGGTGTCCATGGTTTTTGTTTAATCCCGATTAAAAAATGACCATGGGTAAAAGAGAAACGAAGTGCATACTGCCAAACCAGGGGTAACCCTGGGACGGAAAGCCACGGGTCCTTTTCGCGAAGGACAGCCGGGCCGCCTCAATCAAAGCCAAACCAGGGGTAACTCTGGGACGGAAAGCCACGGGTCCTTTTCATCGAAGGACAGCCGGGTCGCCTGTTAACGTAACATTAACTGAAATGAGATTATATCGCCAAACCAGGGGTAACCCTGGGACGGAAAGCCACGGGTCCTTTTCACGAAGGATAGCCGGGCCGCCTCCTATGCGCCAAACCAGGGGTAACCCTGGGACGGAAAGCCACGGGTCCTTTTCACGAAGGATAGCCGGGTTACCTGTAGGAACAAACCACAGAAAGGAGTTCGCCATGAAAAGACTTCGTTATCTTACAACCATCATCTGTTCTTTATGCCTTTTTGCGCTTCCTACAGCCGGTATGGCCAAGGCAGTGCGCATGTCAGATGCAGAACTTGCCAGCATCACGGCCCAGGCAGGTTTCTCAAGCCTGCTCGGCCTTGTACAGATAGATCGCGACAACCAGACCGGAGCGTACTACTTCGGTGGGAACGGCGGTTATATCAGCTTTACCGATTTAACGTACGAAGGGCATATCGGCATAGACCCTTCAGCGGTTACCAAAGTCGTTAGCGAAAACGGTGCGGTGGGTTACGAATGCCGGCTTGACGGACGAGTGATCGACATCAAGCACCTGTCAACATCAGTCCAGCTCGGATCTGAGATTGGCAAAGGCCCGTCCCTCGGCACGTTTGGAATAGGACATATGGTCGTTGATGTTCATGGCACTATGCGGATTTCGGCTTTTTAGACGAATCACGTTTCTCTTTTACCCTGACATCGAGCCGGATCGGCGTTTCGCCGGTCCGGCTTTTTTTCTAAGGATGCATCCCCTCTGTTTTCATGGCGGCATTTCTTTCAAACACCTGTATCCACGCTGCCCCATGGATCTTTACATCAGTCCATCCCTTCTGTATACTTATCGCGTTTTTCAAAGCAGCAGACAATGGCCGCCCAGCCTGGCCCAATCCAACAAACGGATTCCACATGCCTGACAAAGAGCAACTCAACCGAAAACTTGAATCCCTTTCCATGGATTTCATTCTGCTGGAACCGGAAGACACGGAAAAACTCATAAGTCTTGTCAATGATCTCAGAGATCTGGAAGTCTGGGCCAATGATAACAATCAACCTGTTCTGTCTTTGACCATCCAACGTTTTTCAGAATTCGCCCATCGTCATTTTTCACATCAGAACATAGCCAGGGACACGTTCCTGTCCATCCTGGAAGAGCTCCTTTCTGATTTGCAGACCCACGCAAGAAAAAACGATGATTTCAGAAAACTGAATATCATTGAAAAAATTGACCGTCTTGACCATGTCTCCCCCGAAGCCCGGAATCCTAACGCATCGGGGTCCGGCATGGATTCGTCCGTACCTCATCTGCGCCCACCGGCCACACTCCCATCCCACCTGAACCTTGCACTGTTCAGCGAGTTTCTTGAACTACAGACTTCTGCCCTGGATCAGATGGAAGCCAACCTCCTTGCCTTTGAGAAGACTTCGGATTCTGAACACATTCAAAACCTGAAACGTCTGGTTCACACCCAGAAAGGAGAAGCCGGGTTCCTGGGTCAAAGGGACGTTGAAATGCTTTTTCATGGGATGGAGGATTTCCTCGACAGCGACTCGGTTTTTGGCCATGCGGATCTTCTTTTTTCCGCCATCGACTGGACAAGAAAAAACAACGCCTGGCACAAGGGCGATACCGAAGATCAGCCCGAGCCCCCTCACGCCATTTGCCAGGCCTTTTTGGATCACGCGTCCAGTTTGTCTGATCGGGCGGAACATATAAATGAAGCGGGCACCGATACCCTTTTTCCAGCCACCGGCAAAATACCCATGCCGGCAGAAAACCTGTCACGTCAGACCATACGGGTTGAGACGGAATGTCTTGACCGTCTCATCGACATGATCGGAGAGCTGCTCGTCGCCGAAGCCATGGTCACCCAGTCCAAAGAAATTCAGGCCATTCAATCTCAGGATCTGATGAAAAACATCGGCCGGTTGAATGCGGTCACACGAGCCCTTCACGAAGCCTGTCTCACGCTGAGGATGGTTCCGCTCAAGGACACCTTCCAGAAAATGGAACGTCTTGTCAGGGATATTGCCAGGAAATCAGGCAAATTGATCCTATGTCATATCCAGGGCGAAGACACAAAGCTCGACAAAACGTTGGTCGATCAAATTGGGGAATCCCTTCTTCACATCATCAGAAATGCCGCGGATCACGGTATTGAAGCCTCCCAAGAGGAACGGATAGCCAGGGGCAAACCGGCCCACGGATCGATCCACATCAGGGCTTTTCAGAAAAACGGATATGTCTGTATCGAAATCAACGATGACGGCAGAGGAATAGATACAGCCTCCATTCTTCAAAAAGCCAGAGACACAGGCCGAATAAGGCCGGATCAAACGCTCGCCGAACAGAACATTTTCAACCTGATTTTCGAGCCTGGCTTTTCAACGGCGGAAAAAATCACGGACCTCTCAGGACGGGGTCTGGGAATGAATGTGGTGAAACGTGTGGTCGAATCACTTCAAGGGCACATCGCCTGCCGGTCTGAGAGGGGGCAAGGCTGCACCTTCACGATAAAAATTCCGCTGACCCTGTCCATGATCGACGGAATGGTGGTGAAAGTCAACCAGGAGCGTTTTATCGTTCCCACCCTTTCCATCGTCACCGCCTCAAGAATTGATCAGAGTCAGGTTACCAAGATGATCAGCGGAGAAAAAACCGTTCTCTTCCAAGGACGGCTCGTGCCAATCCTCGACCTCGGCTTACGCTTCAGCACCAAAAAAAGTGAATCACAAACAGGCAGCCCGGGGCTCATGGTTGTTGTCGAAAGCAGCTCAAGCCGAATTGCCCTGGCCGTGGATGACATCATCGGCAAGCAGCAGGTTGTCGTGAAAAGCCTGGGATCGGGTATGATACAAAACCCCGTCATCTCCGGGGCCGCCATCATGAATGACGGCACCGTGGGCCTTGTTCTGGACATCGACCGACTGACCCACGGAAGCTGAAACCTGGACCAACTGGTCCAGCAACCCCGCCTAAACAAAAAAAGGCTGGAAAACATGTTTTCCAGCCTTTCATTTGTTTGATGGTACCGAAGCCGGGACTTGAACCCGGACAGCCGTACGGCCAATAGACCCTGAAGGTAACCGTGATTTTTAATTCAGCTTACACTATTGCTTGTATTACCCTAATATATCGACCATTTGCATAACTTTCGAGGTTTTTAAAAAACGATACAAATTGAAACAAAAATGCACATAATTTTGGAATTTTAATCACCAAATAATCACCAAGTGAAATAGATGTTGGTATAAAAAAAGAGCGATTGAACGTTGAATGAAAAATTCGGCCCCCAGTCGTCGCCGTGAAAAGGCCTAAAAAAAGTTTTCCACTCTCCAATTGAAAAGGCCAGACAGATCATTCAGGACCAAGGGGGTATCTTAGGCCATCCGGGCCAGAATTCATCCCCGGACGTTTTACAGGCTCCGTGAAAAAAATCCTTGAACAGATATGTGAATATGCCATGTACGGCAGGAATATGAATGAATTCTTAAACCGGCATTTTCTGGGGTGAAATTGACGGTTAAAGATCATTTTAAGGCACTATTTTGATGATATGAATTCTGATTACAGCATGTTTTCGTGGCCTGACCCCACACCGAACCAGGATAGCCACCGACTTAAAGCCAGCCTGTCAAAGCCTCAACGTGCCGAATACATTTGATATACAAAAAATCCGTCAGGCATCAGGCCCTGAATAACGAATTTTCGATATACAAAGAACTCTCATTCCCTTTGGTGATGAAAATTTGATTTCATCACCCTCCCGTTTTCCTAACAATGCTTTACCCAAAGGGGAATCCATACTAAGTTTTCCCTCACCAATATTAAACTCATCGGGTCCAACGATACGATATTCGACCTCGTCCCCTTCGTCATCCTCAATGGTAACGAAAGCACCAAAATAAACCTGATCCTGATCTTCGGGAATATGATCGACCACGGTTATCCCGTCGAGACGTTTCGTTAAAAATCGAATCCGGCTGTCAATTTCGCGTAAGCGTTTCTTGCCATAAATGTATTCAGCATTTTCACTGCGATCACCTTGTGCAGCAGCTTCCGCAACTCTATTCGTCACATTCGGCCGCTCGACGTTCCACAAGTACTGAAGCTCTTCAGTCATTTTTCTCGCACCCTCCGGAGTGATATACTTGGAACCTTGTTTTACAGGGGGACGCCATCGACTCATTTTAATCTCACAATATGTTTAATGATTCCTGATCATCATTCTGTGGGCACCTGATTCCAGAGACACCAGACCTGTTAATTATTATCCCGGAATTACGGCCCAGGTATTTTGGGTTTCACGCTTTTTGACAATACTTATCATGGATGTCACCGGAATTAAATATCCCGCCCTCTGACCTGTCCGGCCTATAGTTGACACTCGGATCACAAGCCGCCGCGTTCTGAAGTTTGAAATTCAATGTTTATAACATGTGGAGTAAAAGTCGTCCGACGGCTATGAAAAAAAAGCCCAAACACAATAACAACGCCGCATATGGAGCTTTTTCCGAAGTCATCGATCTTGGACGCCATGATGTTCGATGATCATTCATTCGCACAATCGAAATTTTGACAACCTTTATAGACGTCCACGCTTTGCGGAGGAATTCACCCCCCGAAGGGGTGCCGGAGGCAAAGATTACAAAATCAAATGACCCTCGAATTTTTTTTCCTGAATCTCAATTCGCATTTTTTATCGCCCCTGGCGATAGTTTTTGGAAGTTCAAACATCGCGCCGTATGTTTCGGCAATTCCCCGGTCACCGCACATCGCGATGTCACAGAGTTTTTCTATCTGCTCACCCGTGCAATTCTGTTTTTGCCATGCTTTGACCAGCGGACAATAATAAAAATCGATTTCAAGGTTGTTTTCATCGCTTTTTATTATTTTCATTTCGAATACTATCCGGGCCGCAATACCGAACAAGGCTCTTTTTAAACCGTTTAAACTATCTGTCTTCCCTTTTTTTAATAGAATCCCCCCCTGGTAAAAACCACATCGTTTTATGGCGTCTCGCATTGTATCTTCATACGGAATGCCTTTTTTATCGGCCTCATCCATGATGAAATACAACCATAACGCCCGATGTTCCAATAAACCCCGGATTGAATTGACAACTGGATTATTTATTCTGGCCTCGTTTTCTATGCAGCGCATCTTGCCTCCATTCATGAGCCGGCTCGTCGACTGGTTGCTTTGCGGAACTTTGCCGCGGAAACAGGATCGGAGCAGGTAATGAATCAATCAGAATCGGATTTTTTGAAAAGCATTATCACCATCAACAGGCCTTGGCATCCTGCTGACCATGGCCACCGGCACGGGGAAAACCCAGACCATTTTCATAAAACAAGGCGGATCGTTCCAAATCCACCACCTCAAGGGTGATCATGTTGATTCATGGATGCATCGCCAATCCTCCTGCGTGTTCTGTAAAAACGTTTATTTAAACAGACGAATAACAAATTATTGAGGATTTGAACACAGAGTAACTCAAGTATTAAATCCCTGTCTCTATTGTTATGAAAGCCAATCCGACTGCGTTTCCTGACCTGACTGATTAGCTTTGCCGGGTCCCTGTGCCCACCCTTCCAGCCTCCCCCCAGCCCCCTCAAAGTCCTTTGACAAAAAACCGGGATATTATGATAATACACAAAAACAAAACCCATGTTTGAAGGATGGACTCATGACCCGGATAAAGGTGACGAACATATGGAAGGCCATAGAGGACATCCCCGGCGATGCCGGGAACGAACAGGCCATTTTCCAGGAAGGCCAACCGCTGTTCTGGTCCAGGGTCCAGGCCGGGTTCCCGTCTCCGGCCGAAGATTACGTGGAAGGAAGGCTCGACCTCAACAAACATCTGGTGAAACACCCCGCCGCCACGTTCTTTGTCCGGGTGGCCGGGGAATCCATGATCAACGCCGGGATTCATCCCAACGACATCCTGGTGGTGGACCGTTCCCTTGAACCCACGGACAAACGGGTGGTCATTGCCGTCATCAACGGCGAGCTCACCGTCAAACGCCTGAGGATCACAAACGGGGCGGTGCGTCTCATGGCCGAAAACCCGGATTATCCGCCCATCGAGGTCAACCCCTCCATGGAATTTGAAATCTGGGGCGTGGTCGTCCACGTGATCCACACCCTTTAACCCGGAAGAACGCCCATGACCGTCTTTGCCATTGTCGACTGCAATAATTTTTACGTGTCCTGCGAGAGGGTGTTCAATCCCTCCCTCAACGGCAAACCTGTGATCGTTCTTTCGAACAACGACGGATGCGCCGTGGCGCGGTCCAACGAAGTGAAAAAGCTCGGCATCAGTATGGGAGCCCCCATCTTCAAACAGAAAGCCCTCATCGAAAAACACGGCATCCACGTCTTTTCATCCAATTACGCCCTGTATGGAGACATGTCCCGGCGCGTGGTCCATGTGCTTTCCGAATTCTGTGACGACCTGGAAGTCTATTCCATCGACGAATCTTTCCTGGACATCTCCTCCACCCGGGCGGACCAGCGCACGGAGCTGGGCCGGACCATCAGGGCCACCGTGAAAAAACATACCGGCATTCCCGTGTCCGTGGGCATGGCCCACACCAAAACCCTGTCCAAAATCGCCGTGCGTCTGGCCAAAAAATCCCCCAAGGCCGACGGAGTCCTGGACCTCACCGACTCCAAACACCATGACAAGGCCCTTGAACTCACCCCGGTGGAGGATGTGTGGGCCGTGGGATGGCGCTACGCCCGGTTTCTGAAAGTCCACGGCATCACCAACGCCCGGCAGCTCCGGGACGCGGACAAGAATTTCATCAAAAAAAAGATGGGAGTGAACGGAACCCGGCTGATCGAAGAACTGAAAGGCGTCCCCTGCTACCCTTTGGACAAGAACCCCTCGCCGAAAAAAAACATCACCGTGTCACGGAGTTTCGGAAAGCCCGTCTCAACCCTGTCCGAACTCCGGGAGGCCGTGGCCACCTACTCCACACGGGCCGCTGAAAAGCTCCGGAACGAGCACCTCACCGCGGGTCTTATCACCGTGTTCATCATGACCGACCGCTTCAAGCCGGAAAGTTTCTACTACAACACAAGAACCCTTCGCCTTGACGTTTCCACGAGCAACAGCCCGGAAATCATCCGCGCCGCCCTGACCGGCCTTGAAGAGATCTTCCGTAAAGACTGCCTCTACAAGAAAGCGGGACTTCACCTTTCCGAACTCTCCCCCGATTCCATGGTGCAGACCGTCATGTTCGATTCCATAGACCGGGAACGCAGCGCCCAGCTGATGGCGTCCCTGGACAAAATCAACGCCGTCATGGGCAAAGACACCCTCACCTATGCCTCGGCCGGACTGAAAGGGTCGCGGCCCTGGCAGGTGATGTTCAACCACAGGTCCAACGCCTGGACCACACGCTGGGACCAGCTCCCCATCGTGACATGACGGCAGGTTCACCACAGCCAAAGCCCACCCAGGGAGGATAAGCCCATGTGCGGACGTTTCGCCCAGTTCAACCCGCTGGATATCCTGAAAGCCCGGTTCGAAATCGAAACGGTCACGGCCGTCCCGGCCCCGTCCTACAACATCGCCCCGACCCGTGAAGTGCCGGTTCTCATCGACCATCAGGGCCTTCGCCTCGGGACCCTCCCCTGGGGGTTCACCTTCAGTCACGCCCCCAAAGGCAAAAAACCGGGGCTCATCATCAACGCCAGGGCCGAAACCCTTTCTGAAAAGAAAACATTCCGGGAGGCCGTTGAACGCCGCCGCTGCCTGATCCTGGCCGACGGGTTCTATGAGTGGAAACAGGAAGGAAAAACGAAAATTCCCTGGTATTTCTTTCTTCCGGACAGACAGCCCTTTGCCTTCGCGGGACTGTGGCAAACCATCCATAAAGAAGACGGCTCATCCACCGGCGCGTGCGTCATCATCACCCGGAACGCAGATGGCCCCATCCGGGCCATCCATGACCGCATGCCCGCCATCGTGGCCATGGACCGGATCAGGGACTGGCTGGCCCAGGATTCAAACGGTCTGGCCACGCCAGAGCATATCCTGGCCGAAGGTTGCGTCACAGACCTTCACTGCCATCCTGTGTCATCGCTGGTGAACAAGACCGGGTTCGACGGGCCGCAGTGCCTTATACCCCCACCCTTCCTGAACACCTAAACTAATTTGCTTATTTAGAGAGGCACTGAGGTATCCTGATGACAGTGGACATTCCCGCTTGCTTAAATCACCAAAAGGGAGGGGATACCCATGAAAGAGCTCCATCAACGATATACCCCTGAGTTTCGGTCAGAGGCAGTAACGCTGGTAACAGAACAAGGTCTATCACATCAGGCGGCAGCAAAAAGGCTTTCGATACCCAAAGGCACACTGGCAAACTGGGTAGCGGCCTCAAAGACCGTCGTGTTGCCATCTGAGCCCGAATCGCTTTCAAGCAGAGAATTAGCGAAAGAAAACGCCAGGTTGCGGAAAGAGCTGACAGAGGCCCGCATGGAGCGTGACATTCTAAAAAAGGCGTACTTTGCAAGGGAGTCGCTGCAAGGTACGCGTTCATGAAGCAATGGCGGCCCGATTTTCCTGTAAAATCATATGTCGGGTTTTCGGTGTATCGCGCAGCGGCTTTTACGTCTGGCTGAAACGAAAACATTCACAACGTGCCCAAAAGGATGAACTCCTCAAGGTTGCTATCAAGGCTGCCCATAAGCGGACTCGTGAGAGTTATGGCGCACGGCGGCTGCAACCAGAGCTGGCGGCCGAGGGTTATATTGCGGGCCGAGACCGCATTGCCAGACTGCGCCGGGAGCTGGGCCTACGGTGTGGGCAGAAACGCAGATTCAAGGCAACGACGAATTCAAAGCACAACCTTCCGGTGGTGGGAAACCTTCTGGGACAAACCTTTACCCCCAGTGCGCCTAACGAAGTCTGGGTTTCAGACATTACTTACATCCCTACCGGAGAGGGCTGGCTCTTCTACCTGGCGGGGATAAGCACCCCCTTAATTGTCATCCTTATTTCAAAATGCAATACTTGGGGAAAAATGGTGAATTGATCAAGGAATATGATGGTGATGAGGTCCGGGGAACCCCGGAAATTAATCACCAAAAGAAAAACGGCCTTGATGGTGATTTCATCAAGACCGTTGATTCTTCTGTGGTACCGAAGCCGGGACTTGAACCCGGACAGCCGTACGGCCACTAGACCCTGAACCTAGCGCGTCTACCAATTCCGCCACTTCGGCATTGCGCTTGTGTATATCAACGATTTACGTCCTGAGCAAGTGATTTATTCAAAAAAATGCAGTCTTTTTCAAAGCGAGCCCGAGAATCACAAAAAGTATAAAAACGTTGATTTTAAAGTGGAAAGAATTTATATATCCCATGAAATTTGCGTCAGAACATGAATAAGGGTTTGGAATATATGAAATTAATTGAGGATCTCCGACTCATCTCTGAGCCGTTTGTGAATGCGGTTGTCACCATCGGAAACTTCGATGGGGTTCATAATGGCCACCGGGCCCTTATACAAAACACCATAGATAAAGCACGCTCGATCCAGGGAACGTCGGTGGCCATCACCTTTGAGCCCCATCCGATCAAAGTTCTGACCAACAGCTCCCCACCTCCCCTGATCACCATTTATGAACAGAAAGTTGAGTTGATCGAGAAAACAGGCATCGATGTTCTTGTCGCCATCCCCTTTACCCTGGACTTCGCCGGAATGGAAGCCCGGGCATTCGTGGAAGAGCTCCTGGTCAGACAGATCGGAATGAAAGCCATCGTCGTCGGGAATGATTACGCTTTCGGAAAGGACAGGGAGGGAAACCTGGATCTTCTTCGACAGTACGCCCAAGACCTGGATTTCGAAGTCATCGTACCGGACTGGATCAACACGCCCGAAGGCGAGGACAGAATCAGCAGCACCCTGATCCGGGAAATGATCCGTAAAGGAGACGTGAAGACGGTCCGGCATTACCTTGGCCGCCATTATCAAATCAGGGGCAAGGTTGGAGCCGGCAGGAACAGGGGCGGGAAGCTGCTGGGATTTCCCACGGCCAACATCACCCTGAAAGATGAGCTCTGCCCGGAAACCGGGGTCTATGCAGTCACGGTGAACTGCAGCCACGGAATCTTCAAAGGGGTGGCCAACATCGGGTTCAGTCCCACATTCGATGATCACCTTTTCACGGTGGAAGTCCACATCCTTGATTTCAATCATGATATTTACAACCAGGACATCCGGGTCAACATGATCGAAAAACTCCGTGACGAAAAAAAATTCAACGGGATTGACGAGTTATCCACACAAATAAGGAAAGACGTGGAAAAAGCCCGTTCGATCCTGGAAAATATCGGATAATGAATCAGAAAACAGCGCTGTCCCTCGGCGCAGGCCTCTTAATCTCGGGGCTTGCCCTTACCCTGGCGTTCCGGGGAATCCCCGCTGAAGATCTCCTTAGATACCTGAAAACCATCGACTATCTCTGGCTTGTCCCCGCTGTCCTGATCTCCATGCTGTCCTTCGTGTTACGAGTGATCCGATGGCAGTGGCTTCTCACGAGCCATCAGCCGGTTTCTGTCGCCCAGGCTTACCACCCTCTGATGATCGGTTTTATGACCAACTGCATCGTTCCGGGACGTGCCGGGGAACTGGTCCGGCCTTTTGCCCTCATGAAGAAAACCGGCTATCCCTTTTCCACAGGACTTGGAAGCGTTGTAACGGAAAGGTTGTTCGACATGCTCTGCCTGCTTGTCCTTTTTGCCGTTCTGTTCCAGTTCCTTGACATGGACAACGCACAACCCGTCATCCTGGGGGGACAACAGCTCGATGGCCGAACACTCGAAAAGGTGGTCAGAGGTTTCTTTTACCTGATACTATGCCTGATTCCGGCAGTCGCGATCCTAAACCTGGAGACATGCCGCAAGGCCATCACCCTTTATGCCGGTCGACTGCCGGGTAACCTGTTTTTTCTAAGCACTTCGGCCCGGGAATCAATTGAACGCGGTGTGATTCAGCCTCTGGTCCGATTCATGGAATCGTTCGCAAGTGGAATCTCCCTGCTACGGAAGCCCCGAAAAACAGCGGCCTGTTTTCTTATCTCCCTGGCCATCTGGCTCGTCCAGGCTCTCTCCTACCATGTGATGACCTTCGCATGTCCAGGCCTGACCCTCTCTTTTCCACAAACCCTGACCGTCATGCTGGTCATCTGTTTTTTCATCGCCCTTCCCTCTGTTCCAGGATACTGGGGGGTCTGGGAAGCTGGCGGCATTTTTGGTCTTTCCCTCTTTTCGGTTGCACCGGAAAAAGCTGCGGGCTATACTTTGATCAACCACGTCATTCAGATTGGCCCCGTGATTCTGGCCGGAGCCGTTTCCACCATGATGATCGGCGTGGATATCAGACAACCGCGTCACTTATCGAAAAACAAACCGTGACGCGAAAGAAAGGTTATTCCCATTATGGCAATTCTCGACATTATCACCTACCCGGACCCGCTTCTTCTCAAACCGTCGGAACCGGTCCATGACATCACCGACGAGATCCAGACCCTCATCGAGGACATGGCCGAAACCATGTTCGAAGCTCCTGGCGCCGGTCTTGCCGCCGTTCAGGTGGGGGTGAACAAACAGATCATCGTGGTGAACACCACCGGCCATCTCGAAGAAAACGAAGAAAAATCCTGGTACGCCCTGATCAACCCGGAAATCGTGGAAAAAGACGGGGTTTATATTTCCGAAGAAGAAGGCTGCCTCAGCGTTCCGGATTTCAGAGCCACCGTCAAACGGGCTTCCAGGGTGGTCGTCAAAGCCATGGATCGTAAAGGAGAGCCGGTCACCATGGAGCTTAACGGCTTCCATGCGGTTGTTCTCCAGCATGAAATCGACCATCTGAACGGCATACTTTTCATCGACCACCTGAGTGTTCTGAAACGAAACCTCTACAAAACCAAAGTCAAAAAACAGTTGAAGAAGACCGCGCCATGACCGTCTCCATTGTCTTTATGGGCACGCCCGATTTTGCCGTTCCCCCGCTTCTGGCCCTTCACAAGGCGGGGTTTTCCATCCCCCTTGTGGTCAGCCAGCCTGATCGTCCCAAAGGCCGGGGCCGCAAGCTTGACGAAACCCCCGTCAAAAAAGCGGCAATGGAGCTGGGGATTCCCGTTATCCAGCCACAGAAAATCAATACCGACGATACGTTTTCCATCATCGAAGCCATAAGACCTGATTTTTTCGTTGTGGTGGCGTTCGGACAGATCATCGGAGAGCGACTTCTCTCCATACCGAAATTCGCGCCCATCAACATCCACGCCTCTCTTCTGCCTGATTACAGAGGGGCGGCCCCGATCCAGAGGGCCATCCTTGGCGGTGAATCCCTCACGGGCGTGACCACCATGCGCATGGACCGTGGCATGGACACCGGGGACATGCTTCTTGTCCAGACCATGGCCATCCTCGATGACGATACCACGGAAACCCTGGGTAGCCGCCTGGCCCGTTTAGGGGCCACCCTCATTGTACAGACCATCGAAGGCTATATGGCAGGGCGAATCAGTCCCAGTCCCCAGGACCATGAAAAAGCCACCTACGCCCCCATGCTCAGTAAACAGGAAGGCCGGATCAACTGGGAACACCCTGCAAAGCAACTCGACTGTTTTGTCAGGGGCATGGATCCCTGGCCCGGTGCTTTCACCTTTTTGGGCGACAAACGCTTCAGAATCATCAAAGCCATGGCTCTCGATATCGACGGCAACGCCCCGCCCGGAACCGTGCTTGACAGCGCCCCGGGAACCCTTGTAATTCAAGCGGGAAAAGGCGCCCTGTCCATCCGTGAAATCCAGGGAGAATCTGGGAAACGCCTTCCCATCGGGGATTTCCTGAGGGGTTTTCCTGTTCCAAAAGCCTCTTGCTTTGAATGATGCCAGGGGGGGGGCTTTTGGTGGAATCCCCCAAAGTGTACCAGGGAACATCCACATCCATACTGACCGTCGGCTCCACTCCGACACATCCACACCTTCAACCAGGAGACAAACGTCCATGGCGGACCCAGCACGTGAATCGGCCCTGAATATCCTTCACCGTGTCGACCGAAAACAACTCACCCTCGACACCATCATGGATGATTTCAACAAGGAACAAAAACATCTGGATAAACGGGACATGGCCCTGATTCACGCGCTTGTATTCGGGGTGATCCGCTGGCGTCTGCACCTGGACCACATTATCGGCCATTTCTCGAACACCCCCCTTGAAAAAATCCACCCGGATGTCCTGAACATCCTCCGGCTCGGGGTCTATCAACTCAAATTCATGACACGCATTCCCGAATCCGCCGCCGTGAACACTTCGGTCGAACTGGCGAAAAAAGTTGAAATTTCAAAAAAACGAGGGCCGGTGTGGCTGGTCAAGTTCGTCAACGGCGTTCTCCGGAACGCAGCAAGGCAGATGGCTTCGGTCCCTTTCCCGGCACTGGAACAGAACAGAACGGTTTCGATCTCTTTAAGTCAGTCCTTTCCAACATGGCTCGTCCAGAAATGGCTGGACCGTTTCGGTGAAGAAGAAACCTTGCGGATCTGCGAGTATCTGAACAGCATCCCTGACATCACGGTCAGGGTCAACACGCTGAAAACAGAAAAAAAAGCGCTCATGGACGCACTTGAACCCTGTGTGGCTGAAATCCATCCGACCTCGCTCGCCGAACAGGGCCTGTCTTTCACACGGCCTAACATTCCCATGGACCAGATGGAAAGCTTCAAATCAGGCTGGTTCCAGGTTCAGGATGAAGGAGCCCAGCTTGTCACGGAAATCCTCTGCCCCCTTCCCGGTGAGCGGGTCCTGGACGCTTGTGCTGGTCTTGGTGGTAAAACAGGACATATGGCGCAACTCATGAAAAACCAGGGTCAAATCATCGCCTTGGACCACGATGATAAAAAGCTGAGACGACTAAAAAATGAAATGGCACGACTTGGGGTGACCCTCGTTGAAACCATCCGGAAAGATTTGGATGAGCCTCTTGAGCCCGACTCCCTGGGACTTTTTGACAAAATCCTCCTGGATGCCCCCTGTTCGGGAATGGGAGTGATCCGACGAAACCCTGACAGCAAGTGGAATTTGACGAAAAAAAATCTAAACCGGTTCAACAAACGCCAGGTCCGTTTCCTGTCCGCCGTTTCACAATTCCTCAAACCTGATGGCACCCTGGTTTACGCGGTCTGTTCAACCGAACCCGAGGAAAATGAGGGGGTCGTCGAGTCGTTTCTTCACAAGCATCCGGATTTCGAAATTGCTCAACCCCTCCAGTCTGTGCCGGAGTCGATCCGATCCCTGGAAACATCCAGGGGACTCTATATGTCCGTTCCCCATATCCATGGCATGGACGGTTTTTTCATGGCCTGTCTCAGACGACGCCACTGAACGGAACGTCATTGATTTTTGGGAAATGGCTACAGGTTTTCCGGAACAAACGCCACCACATCGTCTATCACGGTGGTGTCGCAAAACAGCATGACGATGCGGTCAAGCCCTGCGGCAATTCCTGCACAGCGGGGCATGCAGGCAAGATTTTGAAGGAAGGATTCGGGAAGGGGGTAGTTTTTTTTGCCAAGACGTTTCCTTAAATCCTGTTCGGCCTTGAAACGGCTGGCCTGCTCTTCCGGGTCGATCAGCTCCGTAAACCCATTGGCAAGTTCGAGGCCCGCGATGTAAAGCTCCACCCGTTCGGCCACCTGGCTGTTGCCTTCCCTCACCCTGGCAAGAGACGCTTTCGATGCCGGGTAGTCGTAGAGAAACACGGGTTTTTCAAAACCAAGTTTCGGCTCGATCTCACATCCCATCACCTCGTCATAGGTGTCGTTCGTAAGAGCGTCCGAAAGCCCTGTGTTTGAAAATGTTTCAAACGCTTCAGCCACCGTGATGCAATCCCAGGGCGGACTCAGATCAATGGTGTGTCCCTGATAGACGAGCTGTTTGTTCAACCCCAGATCGACCGCCAGTTCGATGATAAGGGTTTCGATCTGATCCATCAACTCCACATAAGTCGAATCTGACGTGTACCATTCAAGCAGGCTGAATTCCGGCAGATGTTTTCTTCCCCGTTCAGCCTTGCGGAAAACCCGGGCGATCTGAAAGATACGTTCGTACCCACGGGCAAGCAGTTGCTTCATACAGATCTCGGGGGATGCGTGCAGGCTCCACCCGTCGGAATCAAACGGGTCGATGTGGGCTTCCGGAATGGGACAGGGAATTCTTACGGGTGTTTCGACTTCGAGGTAACCCCTCGCATAAAAAAAATTCCTGGCAGACCGGATGATATCAGCCCGTTTTTCAAGATATTTTCCACATGTGGGATAAGAGGGTTCCATCAGCGATGTTTGAATATTTTCTCCCTGTATTCGTCATTGGGCCTGTCCTGAAGAAATGCCCTTTCATAAGGCCCTTTTTCAGCCTGATCAAACCAGTCGAGGGCAACCTGGGTGCATGCCCTGCACGCGTTGAGGGGTATGGAAACGCCAAGGATATGCTGGCCTGTATCGGCAGAACTGTCGATTTTAAGAGCTCCGGCGCAGTCGTCACAGATCCTGATTTCGTCTTTCTGCATTTCGTAGATCATGTCCGTGTCGTACATGATGGTCCGGCGGCGTTCGATAAAATCCCTGCCGCGCCGGATTTTTTCCTGCATTTCCCTCCGGTTTCTCCAGTTGGAAAGCACCACGTCCCCGATTTTTCGGATGGCCCTCGACACCTCTTCGCTCTGGGCAATCCGGGCCGCATCGAAACCAGGTTCCGTGATGCCGCTGTAATCGAGACCGGCCATGGCGAGAATCAGACCTGTGTTGACATAAGGCAGAGCTCCCTCAATAGAGTACCCCCCTTCCAACACGGCAATATCAGGTTTAAGCATCTTGGTCAGATTCGCGTACCCCTGGGCCGAAAAATTCATGTTGGTCAGCGGATCGGAAAAATGGTTGTCCTGCCCTGCGGAATTGATAATAATTTCGGGTTTGAATTCGTCCAGAATAGGCAGAACCACGTGTTCAATGGTGTAAAGATACCCTTCATCGGACGTGGTGGGAGGCAGAGGGATGTTGACCGTGGTCCCGTAAGCGTTGGGTCCACCCAGTTCCTCCGTGAATCCCGAGCCGGGATAAAGGGTTCGGCCATCCTGATGGATGGAGATGAAAAGGGTGTCCGGATCGTGCCAGTAGATATCCTGGGTTCCGTCTCCGTGGTGGCAGTCCGTGTCCACAATGGCCACCCGTTTCACCCCGTAATGCTTCCTCAGAAATTCGACGAGGATAGCTTCGTTGTTGATGTTGCAGAAACCTCGGTTCCCGTGGACCACCCGCATGGAATGGTGCCCTGGAGGCCTTACCAGTGCGAAGCCACGCTGGATTTCTTTTTCCATCAACGCCCGCCCCATGGTTATCGCCCCGCCGGCACTGATGAAATGGGATTTGGTGGTTACAGAAAAAACATCCGGAACGCAGAAATGAACCCGCTTGATATCCATATCGCTGACCAGACTGGGTTTGTATTCCACAATATCCTCGATATCGAGGATACCTTCCTCAAACACCTGATCTTGGGTGTACAACAGACGTTCTTCCCGTTCAGGATGGGTGGGATCAATGGCCCAGTCAAAAGCGGGAAAAAAAACGAGCCCTGTCTTGTTGATTGCTTTCAGCATGTCCTTACTCCGGTTTCCTGTCCTTGCGTTTTCACAAAATCTCTGCGCACCTGAATTCGTTAGGGTCGCGGGACTTCTTTGCCAGAAAGTTCAGGCCTTGTACCCCTTGATCAATCCGGGTTTGACCTGGGTTTTTATTCGGATATTCTTGCCTGTGGTCCTGAACCCCCGGACCATGTTGAAAGAAAGGCTCTCGATGATTTCGGTCTGGAGGTTCTCGGCGTCCGCTCCCTGCTTCAGGGCTTTTTTTCTGAGAAGATCGTAGGCTGTCTCTTCCGCGTCCTCAAATGAATACATGGACCGGATGGTTTTGGCATAGTTTTCTTCCGGAGCCAGGACCACTCCTTTTTCCGTATCGACGAACAGAGTCACCTCACACGTCGTCCGCGCAAGCCCTGCTCCGATGGCATTGGCCACGCCCCACCTCGGCACGGTTTCAACATGATACCCGAAACGTTTCTTCAGATGCTTGGTGAAGTAATGGGCAGGCCCACCAAGAACAAGCATCCGTGAAGGCCTGACGGTGTAACCCTCAAGCAGCTCATGGACCGTATACACCGGTTTGCTGTTGATGTCCTCGACCAGCTTGTCTGCGGCATTCAGAATAAGGCGGCAGGTTTTTTCAAAAATCCTTTCCGCCGCTTCAGAAACAGACACTCCGAGCTCATCGGCGATGCCGCTCACCCCCCGGTACGCCGAAGCGGCATCCCCGTTTTCAATCTTTTCAAGGACAAAAAGGGCGTCCGTAGGCGTCGGTGTGCTTCCGCCATAGGCCATGGCGGGCCCTTTGCGCATGGGGCCTACAAGTATCTCACCGTTTTCCACCCGGACATGGCTGTCTCCCCCCACACCCAAGGAGAAGGTTTTTAGAGAGCGGATCAGGGTCTTGTACTTCCCGAGGCTGATTCCAAGGGGCTCAAGCACAGGCGATGAATTGATAAGAACCGCAATGTCCGTGGTCGTTCCTCCAATATCCAGTACAATCACATCCCCTTCAGGTGGCGCTGAAGCAATGGCTCCCATGACACTTGCCGCCGGACCGGACAGAATGGTCTGGCTAGGGCAGTCGATGGATGCGCTGAAATTCATGGTTCCGCCATCCGCTTTGAGGATATGGATAGGAATGTCGAGCTCTTTTTCAGCCAGAGATTGTTTTACAGCATGAAAAAAACGGCTGTGAATCGGATAGACAGAGGCATTGAGGAAGGTCGTGGCGATTCGTCTCGGGAAATTCAGGTTGCCGGATGTCCGATGACCTGTAAACACTTTTTCGAAGTCAAAGTCGGCAAGGATTTTTTCAACCCGGATCTCATGGGATGGATTGCGTGTTGAAAATTTCCCAACCACACCCACATATTTGATGCCCGCGAGCTTCATCAAAGAAGCCGCACGCGTGACTTCCTCTTCCATGACTCCGGACACTTCGCGTCCTCTGTGATCGATGGAACCTGAGACGCAATGGTACTGTTCACATGTCCGGTAGGCCATGGGGTCTATGCCGGGGCCCGACATCACAATCATCCCCACAGACTCAACCTGGCCTGTCACAATGGCGTTGGTCGTCAGTGTGGTGCTCAGCACAGCCCGTTTAATCTGCCGGGTGTCGATGCCGTCGGTGATCTGTTCAAGGCCGGACAACACCGATTTGAACAACTCAGAGTTGTCTGTCAAAACCTTTACTTCCCGTATCGGCCCATCGGGTCCGATAAGAACGACATCGGTATGCGTTCCTCCCACGTCCAATCCAATAATCATGGCATTCCCCATCAGGATCGGGTGTTTCCTCGGCCTGATAGAAACCCATGAACATGGGTCACGTGATCAGGACAGAGTCAGCCCTCCGCATGTGATAAAAAACGTATGTCAATCGCCGGTTCTGTATCAAAGATTATGAAGATATCAAGGTATATAAATTCACCTGTCTTGTCAATATCATGAAGCTCGTCAGGCCGATAATTTCAACGTTTCAGCGAATTTTTCCTGTCATCTTCACAACGAAATCCATCATTAAAATTACCACCCTGAACAAAAAAATCTTGTGACGGGTCTGGGCTTGACTTATAAAGTTGGAAAATTAAAAACTTAACCAAGTTATTGTTGATAAATTAAAAAATAAGGACACGTCAATGGCACTTATCAGGTATGAAAAAAAAGAGGGAATCGCGTTTGTCATCATGGATAATGGAGGAAATGCCCATAATCTGGAGTTTTCAAGGGAACTGAACCAGATACTGGACCTTGTCGCGAACGATACGGAGGTGAACTCCATGATTCTTACATCATCCGACTCCAAATCATTTTCCGTGGGTATCGACGTGGACTGGATCAGCAAACGATTCCAGGAACAGGATGGAGCGGCAATCAAAGAATTCATGTACAATATGAATAACATATTCAAAAAACTCCTTCTCCTCCCCGTTCCATCCATTGCAGCGATCAACGGACATGCGTTCGGAAACGGAGCCATCATATCCTGTGCCTGTGATTTCCGCTTCATGAGGTCAGACAGAGGGTTCTTCTGTTTTCCGGAAGTGGATCTCGGCATTCCCTTTCTTCCCGGAATGCTCGCCTTCGTCAACAAGGCGATCCCCCGTTACAAATTCAACGAGATGTACCTTTCGGGAAGACGGGTCGGCGCACCGGAACTCAGCGAACACCATATCATCGAAAAAGCTTCCGCAAGTATCGATGAGCTCATGAAAGACGCGACAGATTTCGCCAAAACCTTCACCAAAAAGAAAGGTATCTTCGGGGAACTGAAAAAAAGGCTCCATAAAGAGATTGTAGCCGTCATTGACACACAGGATCCCGCAGTGATCGATTCTCTGAAGCTTTTCATCACAGACTGAATTCCAACCGTTTCCAGGTGAGATTGATTCGAAAGATGTCTTCTTGAGGTGTCAGAACGGGTTTTGCAAGATGATGAATGTTCAAACAACTCGCACAACCCGTTCCCGACAAAAAGAAACAATGTATCCATCACAATTTCTCTGAAACTTTCGGAGTACGAAAAACCTTTATGACGCGTTCAAACCGAAATTTCAGGCCCCTCATATTCAAAACTGGCTTTTTCACAGCCCTTGCTGTGGTTCTTCATCTTGCAACAGTTCGGATCGATTCCCCTCTTCCTGCCGGGTTGAGTGACAAATTCTGGCATGGATTCACTTTTTTCATTCTGGCAGGTCTTTCAGATCTGGCCTACCCCGAACGTCATTTCACTAAAAGAAAATTTATCCTCCTTTCGCTTTACGGGTTTCTGATAGAGGTCGTCCAACTTTTTATACCTTATCGAAGTTTTTCAATGGCCGATATGGCCGCAGACGTCACAGGCCTTTTGATTTATGGTCTCCTCCTCTTAATTTGGGGCCAATCCTCCGATAAAATCCGTAAATCATAAGACCGGTTGTTGTTTTCGAAATTCTTGAAATGGTGGAAGATCGAGAATAGTTATTGACATCCTCAGAAAATTAAGAGTAGAAGGACTATTGTCCTGAAATGGATAAAATGATATTTAGTTCAATTCGGTAAAGTGGTGGGCTGATCTGTTCAACCTGCCTGATTATGTTTATATTCGAAAATATGCATAACCCTTATGTTAATGCATATGGCACATTGTCTTCTGTTGCGGTCGCCCATTTTCCGTAACAGGAAAATTGATTAAGGAGGATTTTGATAGTATGGCTGATGAAGCATTAAAAATCGGTGGAGATACCCGAAGTATCTTCAAAGACAAGGTGATGGAGCTCCTGCCTGAAGGTGGGAACCTCAACGCCTGTCTTACGTGCGGCCTCTGTTCTTCCGGATGTCCGGCAACAGGTCTGGCCGATATGGATCCGAGGAAATTTCTCCGCATGGCGGCCCTCGGGATGGATGAAGAAATAAAAAATCACGACTGGGTATGGCTGTGCACCATGTGTACGCGTTGCTCGAGAATCTGCCCCATGGCCATCAACATTCCCCAGTTGGTTTTCAATGCAAGAAAGCTTACCCCGAGAGAGGAAAGACCCAAAGGGATTCTTGGATCCTGTGACATGGCTCTTAAAATGGAAACATGCAGCGCCATGGGTTGTGGTCAAGAAGACTTTGAATTCGTTGTGGGTGACGTTCTGGATGAAGTCAAAGCTTCTCAGCCCATCTGGGAAGAAAGGGATCTTCAGGCACCCATCGATAAAGAAGGTGCAGAGTTCTTCCTGAACCAGAATTCCCGTGAACCCATGACCGAACCTGAAGAAATGGTCCCTCTCTGGAAAATTCTAAATCTTGTAGGAGCAGACTGGACTTACGGAAGTACTGGCTGGGCTGGTGAAAATTACTGCCTCTTCCTTGCGGATGATCCAGGCTGGGAACAAATAACCAGGATGAGCGTCGGCAAGGCTGACGAGTTGGGGTGCAAGACGTATCTCAACACGGAGTGAGGGCACATCACATTTGCAGTCCTGGCAGGACTGAAAAAGTTCAACATTGAACACAATTGTAATGTCGAGCATATCTATAACATGTACGCCAAATGGATACGTGAAGGTAAGCTTAAACCCAACTCCGATTGGAACAAAGATCTCAAAATCAAATTTACTGTTCAGGATCCTTGCCAAATCATCCGAAAGACATTTGGTGACGAAACAGCAGAAAATCTTCGACTTGTCGTAAAATCTGCCGTCGGCGAGGAAAACCTCATCGACATGTATCCCAACCGTTCCAACAACTTCTGTTGTGGCGGCGGTGGCGGTTTCCTCCAGTCCGGATACAAGGATGAACGTCTTGCTTACGGCAAAATCAAGGATACCCAGATAAAGAATACAGGGGCCACATACGTAGTTGCCGGATGTCACAACTGTCATGCTCAGATTCACGAACTTTCTGAACATTACGAAGGTCATTACCACGTTGTTCACATCTGGACAATCCTTGCCCTTTCACTCGGTATCCTCGCACCGAACGAAAGAACCTACCTGGGTGAAGAGCTCCAGGATATCAATGTTCCAGAGTATATCGAGCCTGAATATTGATTTTTGATTCAAAAGGTTGAACTAAAAAACCCCCGGTTATATAAAACTGGGGGTTTTTTATTTTAATTATTGACTTTTCAATTTTGTCTCCTTGGTCATCACCGCAGTGTGTCATCTGGATGATGACCACATGATCTCCCTTAACAACCCAATCAATCAATTTGGATTTGTTCAATAAATCCATGGTAT
>Ga0209066_10000105_pt1 | contig 119042 bp, 114 predicted proteins | sample All_14_2_FD_187198 | JGI IMG/M metagenome (GOLD analysis project Ga0209066, IMG submission 187198) | Freshwater microbial communities in response to fracking from Pennsylvania, USA - Allegheny Zone_MetaG_DW_15 (SPAdes) (version 2) ...
CCCCCGCCCTGGTCCTGCCCCTGCACATGGCCTGGGGTGCGGTGCTGGCCGTGCTCTTCGGCGTGATCTGGAACCGCTTCTGGTTCGAATGCCCGCCCCCCGAGGAAGGCTGCGGGCGCTCCTGGTTCAATCTCGGCATGGACAGGGCGGACATCGCCGGCACGGGCGCATGCGCCGTCGCCACGCTGCTCATGTGCGCCCGGCCGGTCAGCGCCGCGGCCTACCACGCCGGCCTGTGGGTCATGCTGGCGGGTCTGGCCGTCATGTCCCTGCACCATTTCTTCGGTGCCCGGGTGCTCGTCTCGCGGACGGACGAGACGTGCCCCCTCGCCGCACCGCCGCAAACGGGCGGACCCGGCCCGGATTCAGGGTCAAAGGAGGTAACGCGATGAACAGTCGATGGATTCCCACCATGTGCTACCAATGCAAGGCCGAATGCGCCATCCTGGCCAGGGTGGAGGGCGGCGTGCTGAAGGAGATCCGCGGCAACCCCAGGGCCCGCGGCAAGGCCTGCGTCAAGGGCATGGCCGGGGTCTCCCTGGAGTACAGCCCCGACCGCCTGACCAGACCCCTGAAGCGGGTCGGCAAGCGCGGCGAAGGGAAGTTCGAGCCCTGCTCCTGGGACGAGACCCTGCACGCCATCACCGCCAAGCTGAGGGACCTGCGCGACCGGGGCGAAGCCCACAAGCTGACGGCCAGCTTCTTCCCCCACTCCATCACCGATCCCAAGTGGCGTTTCCTGAACGCCTACGGCGGCTTCATCAACACCGCCCTGCCGCACTGCGACTCGGCCAAGATCGTGGCCTGCATCAAGGCCATGGGCGGGGTGCCCAACCATCACATCCCGCCGAACTTCGTCTCCGTGCCCAAGGGCGGGGTCATCATCCTGGCCGGCCGGCACGCCATGGGCTGCCTGGACGACGCGGCCGTGCCGAGGGACATCCTGGACGCCAAGGCGCGCGGCGCCATCCTCGTGGTCATCGACCCCGTCTTCACGGCCGACGCGGCCAAGGCCGACTGGTGGATCCCGGTCAGGCCGTCGGGCGACACGGCCCTGTTTACCGGCATGACCCACCACATCGTCATGAACGGCCTTCACAACAAGGCCTTCGTGGAGAACTGGGTACGGGAAGGCGACTTCGAGAAGCTCAAGGACTATCTCGCCGACAAGACCCCCGAGGCCATGAGCGCCGTCTGCGACGTCCCGGCCCGGGACATCGTCAAGCTGGCCGAGATGTGCGCCGCGGCCCCGTCCGTGGGCGTGGACAGCTTCAAGGGCATCATGCTCGGCCAGGCCCTGGACTTCGGCCACGCCTGGACCAACTTCCTGGCCGTGACCGGCAACATCGACAACCCCGGCGGCCAGCCCCTGCCGGACCTGACGCCCCTCTCCCCGGTCCTACCGGCCCCGGCCGGGCCGAGCCTGGCAGAGAAGGGCTGGCACCGCACCGGGCCCGACAAGGGCAAATTCGGCAAGTACTCCTTCATCATGGAGCCGACCTGGTACGAGGCCCAGGCCATCAAGAACGGCGACCTCAAGGTGCTCGTCACGGCGGAATGCAACCCGGCCCTGACGGAAATGGGGCAGGAGGAATGGCGCAAGGCCGTGACCATGACCGACGACAAGGGGCAGTATCAGCTCGAAATGCTGGTCAGCTACGAGATCATGCTGTCCGAAACCTCCAAATACGCCGACTTCGTGCTTCCGGACAAAAGCTACTTCGAACGCTGGGAGCTTCTCTACATGCCGTGGTGGTACAACTTCGGCCACGGCGTGGCCCTGCGCCAGCCCGTGGTCGAGGCGCCAGGGGAGTGCCGCCACTCCAACGAGGTCTTCATCGAACTGGGCAAGCGGCTCTGCCCGGAATACTTCGCCTTCAAGGACGATCTGGAATACTATGACATCCAGTTGGCCGGTCTGGGCCTGTCGGTCGGGAAGCTGCAGGACATGGGCGGCTTGTGGTCGCCCGGCACGACGGGTTTCCGCAAGTACGAACACGGCGGGTTCGGCACGCCGAGCAAGAAGGTGCACCTCTACTGGGAGGACCTCGAAGAAGCGGGCCAGGCCCTGCCGCGAGTAGGACTGGCCCCGGAATACGACGCCGACGCCGGCGAGTTCCCCTTCATCCTCATCTCCTACCGCACCATCTTCCACCAGGGTTCGGGTCAGTGGACCCACAACAATCCGCAGCTGCGCGACCCGGTCGGCGGCTTTCTGGACAACCCGGTGCTCATCAACGCCGCCACGGCCAGAAGGCTCGGCATCGAGGACGGGGCCATGGTCACCCTGCGCTCCCGCACGGGCAGCCTCAAGGCCCGCGCCAAATGCACCGAGCGCATCCGGCCCGACTGCCTGGGCCTGCACCACGGCTTCGGCTCCACCGTGGGGCGGGTCGCCGTCCTGGGTCACGGGGTCAGCGACAACGTCCTGATACCTGATTCGGGCATGACCCTCGACTGGCAGGACCTCGTCGGCGGGGAGTCGCACGTCTCGACCCGCGTTACCGTGGAAAGCTAAGGAGGCACGCCATGAAACAACTCAGTCTCGCCATCGACCTGGACCGCTGCATCGGCTGCAAGACCTGCGTGGCGGCCTGCCGCAACGCCAAGGGACTGGTCGACCATGCATCGGCCCTGCCCGGCGCCATCCCCTATTACCTGCGCGTGGAGAGCGACCGTCAGGGCGTGTATCCCGACATCTCCATCCGCTCCTGGGTCATGCCCTGCCAGCACTGCAAGAACGCCGCGTGCATCAAGGCCTGCAAGGCCGAAGCCATCGTCAAGGACGAACAGACCGGCATCGTGCGCATCCTGGCCGAGAAGTGCACGGGCGGCCGGGCCTGCATCGAGGCCTGCCCCTACGGTGTCATCCAGTTCGACGCGGCCCGGAACAAGGCCCACAAGTGCGACCTGTGCTGGGACCGGGTGCACACCGGGCAGAAGCCCGTCTGCGCCGAGGTCTGCCTGACCGACGCCATCCGCTTCGGGGAGAAGGAACTCCTCAGGATGGAACTCGAAGCCGAGGGCAAGGAAATCGTGAAGAAAATGAGCGCCCAGTCCATGCTCTACTTCCGCACCCCCGGATAGACACACTCGCGAAGCGTTGCGGCGGGCCGGAGGCGGAAGCCTTCGGCCCGCCGTGGCGACAAGCGAAACCGCCCCGCATTGACCATCCCCCGCTCTCGCCGCTAGGCTGTGATCCCGGCCGGACCGTTCCGGCCCGCACCCTTCAACCGGCGCGAGAATCATGAACATCCCGGCCATCCGTCACATCCCCGCCACCGGCCAGCGACTGTGCTTCGACGCCTTCGGCAATCCCCTCGACTGCGCGGGCAGCGGGCAGGACGGCGAGTTCCAAAGCGGCCAGCCCTGGCCCGATCCGCGTTTCGAGCTCCAGGGCGGCGACCTGGCCCAGGACCGGCTGACGGGCCTGGTCTGGCCGCGCGTCGCCTCCGTGGGGGACTTCCCCATGTCCTGGGCCGAGGCCCTGGACGCCGTGGCCGCCATGAACCGCGAGCAGGCCTACGGCCACGCCGACTGGCGCCTGCCCAACCGCCGCGAGCTCCTGAGCGTGGTCAGCCACGACAGCCGCCGTCCGGCCCTGCCTGCGGGGCACCCCTTCACGGTCAGCCAGACGTGGTACTGGACCTCGACCACGGCCGTCATCGCCCCGGACTGCGCCTGGCGCGTGCACCTGGAGGGCGGACGCATGTTCTACGGGGACAAGTCGCGCGACGCCATGGTCTGGCCCGTGCGCGGGGAAAGCTCGCTCCTGGCATGGACCGGACAGCGCGGGTGTTGGGGCTCGGCGGGAAACGTCGTGACGTGCGCAGGGACGGGACAGGACGGGGAACTGCGGCGCGGGGCGCCGTGGCCCGACCCGCGCTTCGCCGTGGAGGGGGAAGGAGTGCGCGACCGCCTGACGGGCCTGCTCTGGTCCCGCTCGGCGGACCTGCGCGGAATGTGCACCTGGGAGGAAGCTATCCTGGCGGCGCGGGAGCACCGCGCGGGAAGGCTGGCCTGGCGGCTGCCGAACATCAGGGAGCTGGAGTCCCTGGTGGACGCCGAGCGCCACGCCCCGGCCCTGCCTGACCCGCACCCCTTCGAGAACCCGCAGGAGGCCTACTGGTCATCCACCAGCAGCGCCTACTCGCCCGACTGGGCCTACTGCCTGTACCTGCACAAGGGGGCGGTCGGCGTGGGCTTCAAGGCCGGGGCCGAATTCTCGGTCTGGCTCGTGGCGGCGGACTCTACTCCGGGGTGACGCGCACCGCGCAGGCCTTGAATTCCGGGATGCGCGCCAGGGGGTCCAGGGCCGGGTTGGTCAGGACGTTGGCCGCGGCCTCGGCGAAGTGGAACGGGATGAAGACGTGCCCCTCGGCCACCCGCCCCGTGACCTCGGCCCTGACCGTGATCTCCCCGCGCCGCGAGGCCACCCGCACCCGCTGCCCCTGGACCACGCCCAGACGCGCGGCGTCGGCCGGGTTCATCTCCACGAAGCATTCGGGCACGATGCGGTTCAGGCCCTCGCTTTTGCGGGTCATGGTCCCGGTGTGGTAGTGCTCCAGCACCCGGCCGGTGCCGAGGGTCAGGGGATAGTCCGCGTCGGGCGTCTCGGCCGGCGGCTGCGCGTGCACGGGCACGAAGCGCCCCCTGCCGCGCGGGAAGCTCTCGCGGTGCAGGATGGGCGTGCCCGGATGGCTTGTGTCCGGACAGGGCCAGATCAGACCTTGCCCCTCAATGCGGCGGTAGTCGATGCCGCCGTAGATGGGCGCGGCCTGGGCGATCTCGGCCATGACGGCCTCGGGCGACTCCGGCCCGGGACCCAAGCCCAGGCGTTCGGACAGCATGTTCAGGATGCGCCAGTCGGGCAGGGCCTGCCCCGGGCAGGGCACGGCGGCGCGCACGCGCTGCACGCGGCGGTCGGTGTTGGTGAAGGTGCCGTCCTTCTCCGCGGCCGAAGCCGCCGGCAGGACGACGTCGGCCAGCCGCGCCGTCTCGGTCAGGAAAATGTCCTGCACCACCAGGAACTCCAGGCTTTCCAGCTTCCTCCGCACATGCCCCACGTCCGCGTCCGAGACCATGGGGTTCTCTCCCATGACGTACATGGCCCGGATCCGGTCCGCGGCCATCATCTCCGTGGCCGTCAGCCCCGGCTTCCCGCACAGCTCCGCGCCCCACAGCTCTTCGACGTGACGCCTGGCCGCATCGTCGTCCACGCGGCGGTAGCCGGGCAGCACGTTCGGCAGCGCGCCCATGTCGCAGGCGCCCTGCACGTTGTTCTGGCCCCGCAGTGGGTTGACCCCGGCCCCGGGCCGCCCCACGTGCCCGCAGAGCATGGCCAGGCTGGCCAGGGCCTGGACCGTGTCCGTGCCGCAGGCGTGCTGGGTGATGCCCATGCAGTAGAGGATGGTGGCCGCCCCGGCGCGGGCGTAGAGGCGCGCGGCCTCCTCCAGGTCGGCCGCCGGGATGCCCGTCAATTCCTGCACGCGCTCCGGCGTGTAGGCCGCCAGGGAGTCGCGCAGGGCCTCGAAGCCCTCGGTGCGGGCCGCGATGAACTCCCGGTTCTCAAGCCCCTCGCGCAGGATGACGTGCATGAGCCCGTTGATCCAGGCGATGTCCGTGCCCGGAGCCTGACGCAGCCAGACATGGGCGTGCCGGGTCAGAACCACTGCACGCGGGTCAACGACAACGAGCTTCGCCCCGCCGCGCACGGCGCGTTTGACGCGGGCCGCGAAGACCGGGTGGGTCTCGGTGGTGTTGGAGCCCGTGACCAGGATGACCTCGGCGTGGGCGATGTCGTCCATGGGATTGGTGGCCGCGCCGCTGCCGAAGGCCTGCATGAGGCCCGTCACCGTGGGCGCGTGGCACAGCCGGGCGCAGTGGTCCACGTTGTTGGTGCCCATGCGCCTGGCCAGCTTCTGGAAAAGGTAGTTCTCCTCGTTGGTGCAGCGGGCCGAGGACAGGAAGCCCAGGCCGTCCGGCCCGTGGGCCTCGCGGATGGCGGCGAGGCGCTCGGCGACCAGCCCCAGGGCCTCGTCCCAGGATGCGGGGACCAGTTCGCCGCCGCGGCGGACAAGGGGCGTCTTCAGGCGGTCGGGGTGGGAAGCGAAGTCCAGGGCGAAGCGGCCCTTGACGCACAGGCTCCCCTCGTTGTGCCCGTCCTCGGAGCCCCGCACATGCGCGATGCGGCCCCCGGCCACGTGCAGGTCCACCTGGCAGCCCACGCCGCAGTAGGCGCAGGTGCTGCGCACGGGGCGGGTCTCGCACAGGCGGGGCTTGCCGCGCGCGTCACTCGCGCTGAGCGCACCCACGGGGCAGACCTGCAGGCACTCGCCGCAGAACACGCAGTCGGACCGGAACAGGGCCGTGTCGCACCCGGCCACGATCTTGGCGGCCGCGCCGCGGTAGCCGTAATCGATGGCCTCGTTGACCTGGATCTCGTTGCAGGCCTGCACGCAGCGGCCGCAGAGGATGCACTTGGAAAAGTCGCGCACGATGAACGGGTTCCCCGTTTCCGGCCGGTAGCGGGGCCTCGGCCGTTCAAAGGCGCCCGTGCCCACGCCGTAGCGGTAGGCCAGGCTCTGCAGGGCGCAGTCCCCGGCCGCCGGGCAGAGCAGGCAGTCGTGGTTGCCGGAGTCGAGCATGAGGCGCAGGATGGTCCGGCGGGCCCGCAGCACGCGGTCCGAGTCCGTGTGCACGATCATGCCCTCGGCGGCCGGGGCCGCGCAGGACGCGACCAGGGTGCGCGCGCCCCAGACCTCCACCACGCAGATGCGGCAGGCACCCGTGGGCGCGCAGTTCGGCAGGCGGCACAGGGTCGGGATGAAGATGCCGTGGGCCGCGGCCACGTCCAGGATGGTCTGTCCGGGCGTGAAGGCGCAGGTCATGTCGTTGATGGTCAGTTCCATGGGGGTCACTCGATGCAGTCGAAAGGACAGGCCGTGTAGCAGGCCAGGCATTGCACGCATTTTTCGCGGTCGATGCGCGCGGTCTTCTTCTTGGCCCACTCCACGGCCCCGGTCGGGCAGGCCTTGAAGCACAGGCCGCACTTGCGGCAGCGCTCCTCGTCCACCTCGAATTTGAGCAGCGCCACGCAGCGCTTGGCCGGGCAGCGCCTTTCGGCGATGTGCGCCTCGAACTCGTCGCGGAAATGGCGCAGGGCCGAGAGGATCGGGTTGGAGGCGGTCTGGCCCAGGCCGCACAGGGACGCGTCGGTGATGACCGCGGCCAGGTCCTCCAGGGCGCGCAGGTCGCCGGGCTCGCCCTTCCCTTCGCAGATGCGGGTCAGGATCTCGAGCTGCCGCCTGGTCCCCTCGCGGCAGGGCGTGCACTTGCCGCAGGATTCGTCCTGGATGAAATCCATGAAGAAGCGGGCCATGTCGACCATGCAGGTGCGGTCGTTCATGACGATGACACCGCCCGAGCCCATGATGGCCCCGGCCTTGGCGATGGCCTCGTAGTCCACGGGCGTGTCCAGCAGGTGCGCCGGGATGCTCCCGCCCGACGGGCCGCCGAGCTGCACGGCCTTGCACTTCCTCTTGCCGGGCACCCCGCCGCCGATGTCGTTGACCAGCACGGACAGGGGCGTGCCCATGTCCACCTCGACCAGCCCGATGTTGTTCACGTCGCCGGACAGGGCGAAGACCTTGGTCCCCGCGCTGCCCTCGGTGCCCACGCCGGCGTGGCAGGCCGCGCCCAGGCGGATGATGGCGCCGATCCCTGCGAATGTCTCGACGTTGTTCAGGACCGTCGGCTTGCCCCACAACCCCTGTTGCGCCGGGAACGGCGGCCGGGGGACGGGCATGCCGCGGCGGCCCTCGATGGAGCGCATGAGGGCCGTCTCCTCGCCGCAGACGAAGGCCCCGGCGCCCTGGTAGATCTCGAGGTCGAAGGAAAAGCCGCTGCCCAGGATGTTCCCGCCCAGCAGACCCAGTTCCCGGGCCTGGCCGATGGCGACGGTCAGGCGATGGATGGCCAGGGGGTATTCCGAACGGCAGTAGACGTAGCCGTGGCGCGAACCGATGGCCACGGCCGCGATGAGCATGCCCTCCAGCACGGCGTGGGGGTCGGACTCGAGGATGGAGCGGTCCATGAACGCGCCCGGGTCGCCCTCGTCGGCGTTGCAGAGCACGTACTTGACGTCGCCGGGCGAGGCGGCCGCGAACTTCCATTTGAGGCCCGTGGGGAACCCGGCCCCGCCGCGCCCGCGCAGGCCCGAGGCCCGCACCTCCTCGACGACGCGCTCCGGGGTCATGTCGAAGAGGGCCTTGGCCAGGCCCTGGTAGGCTTCGTGGGCGACGGCGTGACCGATGTTCTCGGGGTCGATGCGGCCCTTGTTGCGCAGGATCCACGGCCGCTGCAGGGAGAAGAAGGGGATGGAGTCCATGCCCGCCACGGCGTTGCCGTCGGGGTCGCGGTACAGCAGGCGCTCCACGGGCCGCCCCCCGGCCGAGGCGATGACGTCGGCCGCGTCCTGCGCGCGCACCTTGCAGTACAGGACGCCGCCGGGCTGCATGATGACCACCGGCCCCAGGGCGCAGAAACCGTTGCAGCCCGTCTCGATGACCTGCACGGCGCCCCCCTGCCGCGCGGCCTCCTGGCGCAGAGCCTCGATGAGGGGGATGGAGCCCGTGGCGTGGCATCCAGTGCCGCTGCAGCAGAAAACGCGCGGGGCGAAGGTTTCGAGGCCGGCCCGCTCAAAGTCGCGCATGGCCGTCAGCGCGGCGCGGTCGAGACGGGCGCTCATTCGTACCCCTCCAATATCTCGCAGGCCGAATCGGGCGTGACCCCGCCGTGGACGTCGCGGTCCACGACCATGACCGGCGCCAGGCCGCAGGCGCCCAGGCAGCGCACGGGCTCAAGGCTGAAGCGGCCGCTCCCGCAGGTTCCGCCGGCCTTCACCCCGAAGCGGCGCTCCACCCGGTCCAGGACCTCGCGCACCCCGCGCACGTAGCAGGCCGTGCCCGTGCAGACGCGGATCTGGTGCCGCCCCTTGGGTTCAAGAGAGAAAAGCGAATAGAACGACACGACGCCGTACACCTTGGCGACGGGAAGGTTCATGCCGCGCGCGATGCGCTCGACGAGTTCCGGCGGGAAATGCCCCGCGATGTCCTGGCACAGCCGCAGGACCGTGATGAGGGAACCGGGCGTGCGGCGGTGTTCGGCCACGACGGCGTCGGCCTGGGCGAGCTGTTCGGGAGTGAGTGCGTTCAATGGGGCCACGCTGGTTGGAGGTTTCTTCGATGCCGGGCTTGGGAAAGCCATAGTGCAGGGGGCGATGATGCGCAAATCGGTTTTGGGGGGCAAGGGCGGCGGGGTGGACGGTATGGACCGGATGGACGTAATGGACGGTATGGACCGTGACGAATGCGGGCCACGGGACAAGCCGTGGACGGGAGGACAGCATGAAGGCCGACGACCCCTTTGACCTGAACCGCTTCCTGCAGGCCCAGGAAGGCGTCTACGCCGATGCCCTGGCCGAACTGCGCGCCGGACGCAAGACGTCCCACTGGATGTGGTTCGTCTTTCCGCAGATCGACGGTCTTGGACGCAGCCAGACGGCCCGGTTCTTCGCCGTGAAGAGTCTGGCCGAGGCCCGGGCGTACCTGGCGCACCCGGTCCTGGGCAAACGTCTGCGCCAATGCACCGCCGCCGTGCTGGGCGTCGCGGGTCGCACGGCATCCGAGATTTTCGGCTCCCCGGACGACATCAAATTCCGTTCCTCCATGACCCTGTTCGAACGGGCGGCGCCGGACTGCGACCTCTTTCCCGACGCACTGGACAGGTTTTTCGAAGGCAGGCGCGACCGGCTGACGCTGGAACTGCTGGCAGACGGCGGTTCCTGAGCGCCAGCCCCGCCATGCGGAAGCGCCCCAGAAACGTCATTGCCGAGGGAAGGAAGTTTGCATAGGGAAGCGTTCAGCACATCCCGGAACCCGCTCTTCCCGGGACAGACGTGACACCCCGCCGCGCCCTGAAAACCGCCCATCACCCGCTCATGACACCCATCCATATACGATCAAAGACTTTTTTCGGACGCCGTACCGCCCTGGCCAGCCTCGCCCTCCTGCTGCTGACGCTGTCCCTCGTCCTGATCATGGGCGAAAAAGAACCGCTCCGGGAGGTCCTCCCGCCCAAGGCCCTGCAGGCAATCCCGAAAAACCTCTCCGGCCTGACCTGGAACGCCGAGACGGGAACGCTCTTCGCCGTCACCAACGGCCCGGAATATGCCTATGAACTGAGCCTCGAAGGGGACGTCCTGCGCAGCATCAGGCTCCGCGGGTTCAAGGACACCGAAGGCATCACGCATATCGAAGGGACGCTTTTCGCCGTCGTCGAAGAGCGCAAGGGAATTCTGAGCCTCTTCCACATCCCCGCCGGCGCCACGGAAATCGATCACGACGGCGTCTCACGCCTGGAACTTGGCAAGACGCACAAGAAAAACAAGGGGTTCGAAACAGTCAGCTATGATCCCGCGACCAGGACGCTTTACACCATGCGGGAAGGCAAGCCTTTCGTCCGTCTCGCCATTCCCCTGGACGACCAGTTCAGGCCCGGCGAAATCCGGACCAGCCCCCTGCCGGGCCTGCGCGTCAAGGACGTGGCGTCCATCGTCTCGGACACCGATGGCACCCTCTGGGTGCTGAGCGAAGCCTCCTCGCGCATCGTCCAGCTCGACCGGGACGGCCGGGAGCTTCGCTCGTTCAGGCTGCCCATCGACACGAAGACGTTTCAACCCGAGGGCATCACCCTGGGGCCGGCAGGCAAGATCATCCTGGCGGGGGAACCCAACATCCTGGCCATCTACGAAACCCCGTAACCCGGACCTTCCGGAGAAAGCACGGGGCAGCCCCCCAGCACGCAACGGCATCAAGGAACTTCCGATATGGCTTTCATCGATCCCGACTCGCACCAGGCCATGATCCGCCACGGCCTGAAAACCGGCATCGCCGCGGTGCTGGCCTACGGCGCGGCCAGGCTCTTCGACCTGGAATTCGGTTACTGGGCCGCGCTGTCCGCGGTCATCGTCATGCAGTTCTACGTCGCGGACTCCGTCCAGATGTGCCTCTACCGCTTCACCGGCACCGCCGTCGGCGCGCTCATCGGCATGGCCGCCATATCGGTCTTCCCGGCGACGCAGGCCATGACCGTGCTGGCCCTTTTCCTGTCGGTGGCCTTCTGCGCCTACATGACCCGCTACAACGCCCGGTACCGCATGGCGGCCATCACCGTGTGCATCGTCATCCTGGCCAGCCTGGACCAGGAGGACAGGCTCGTCTTCGGGCTGCTGCGGGTGGCGGAGATCGGCATCGGCGTGGCGGCGGCCTTCGCGGTCAGCGTCGCCCTGTGGCCAGTGCGGGCCGGCAGCGCCCTCAAGGCCCGGCTCATGGAGCGCTTCACCGAATGCGCCCGCAGCTACGAGACCATCGTGGAGTCGTTCCTGGCCCTGCAGACCGGCCTCGACCCGCATCTGCTCGCCGGCCTGAACGCCGACATCCTGAAGGATCGCGACCTGTTCCGGAAAGTCCTGCATCATGAGCGGAGGATGTACCGCGAGGACACCGACCTGCTGGACCTCAGAATCCGCACCCTCGAAACGTGCTGCGCCCACCTGGAGACGATGCTCCGCGCGCTCAACAGCGAACAGGACAGGGGCTACGAGATTCTCATGGCGCCAGAGTTGCGGCAGCTCTCCGCCGTTACCGTGAACGGGATGCGCGCCATTGCCGCAGGAGGCGTCCCGGACCCGTCGGCGCTCTCCCAAGCCCTGGAAAACGCGGAAACGCGCCTGCGGGAGCTTCGGAACGAAGGGGCCACGAAGCGCTTCCACCTGCAGAAGCTCGTCCAGTTTTTCGCCTTCTACCACAGCGCGCACGCCATGGGGCACGACATTCTTCTCTACAGTCTCAACGCGAAGTTCGACATCACGCCGTCGTGATGGTAAGAATCGTGCATATAACCTTCAGACCGCGTACACGATCAGGCCGGACCCGAATTCCTCAACCGGCCATTGACTGACCTGAAGGCGATTTTATGAAACATTCCACAAGTGCAAACATCAGCCACAAGGAAGGCGTAATCATGAAAAAAATACTTCTGACCGTACTCATCGCCGTGTTCGCAGTGAGCGGCTGCGCGACCATGGACCAGCAGTCCAAGACCACCAAGGGCGCCACCTACGGAGCGGCCGGGGGTGCCGCGGCCGGAGCGATCCTGGGACAGATCATCGGCAAGAACACTCAGGGCACGCTCATCGGGGCGGCGGCCGGAGCGGCCATCGGCGGCCTGGCCGGAGCCGGCGTCGGGCACATGATGGACAAGCAGGAAACGGAAATGCGCGACGCCCTGGCCACGTCCGAGGAAGTGGCCGTCCGGCGCGAGGGTGATCTCATCGCCCTGACCCTGAAGGGCGACGTGTCCTTCGACGTGGACTCCGACGCGGTTCTCCCCGGCCTGTACAACGAACTGGACCGCATCGCCCAGATCCTGGTCAAGTATCCGGACACGACCATCGTCATCGAAGGACACACGGACAGCACCGGCTCCGACACCTACAACCAGGGACTGTCCGAAAGACGCGCCCTGAGCGTCCAGCGCCTCCTGGTCCAACGCGGAGTGAGCGAGTACCGCATCTCGACCATCGGCTACGGCGAGACCCGTCCCGTGGCTACCAACAACACGCCCGAAGGCCGCCAGATGAACCGCCGCGTGGAGATCCGAGTCAACCCCAACACCCAGGCGCAGCCCCAGGGCCAGCCTGCCCCGATGCAGTAGCCCCGCCGGCTCTGCTCCGCACCTGCCTGCGATACATCGGGCCCGCGTCTTTGCGATGCGGGCCCGATCTTTTTCCGGGAACCGCCTCCCGCGTGCGAAGCCCGCAACGGCTCACAGGCAGACGTTTGAAATCGACGCCTCCGGCTTTCCCGCCATGCAGTTCACCGTGCAGGGTTTGCACAGCGGGCGGAAGGGTTGGAAAAGTTTTCGCGTAAGATTCACCGCGCACCGGCCTTCAGTCGGCCTCCGGCCGGCCGGACACTTGGGTTCCTGCGGCGGCATCGCCGGCCCGCATCCAACATCGGCCCCGGTTCACTTTTTGCTGTTCAGGGATAAATGGGCCCCGCCTGGAGACGGGGCCTGCGGGAATCCGGCGATACCGTTTCGCCGGGTCACTCCCTAACCCACACACGTCATGAAAAAAACACTGGCAACATTCGTCATCCTGTCCGCCCTCGCACTTCAGGGATGCGTGGTCGGGGTCAGTGCGGTGCAGCCCCCCCATGCCCGCTATTACGGACACCCGTCCCTCGTCGTCATCCCGGGGACTTACGTCTACGCCATGACCGACGTCTCGGACGACATCTATTTCCACGTCGGCTGGTGGTGGCGGCTGTGGGACGGGCGGTGGTACAAGTCCCGCCATTACGACCGCGGCTGGAGCCATTACAGGGGCGTGCCAGGGTTCTACCGGGAGGTCGATCCCCGCTGGCGGGACTTCTACAGGCACCGCCGCTGGAACGGGCATCCATGGGAATGCGAACGCATCCCGGCCCCAAGGGTCCAGAGCGACTGGCACAGGTGGCAGGATGCCCGGCACTGGGAAAGGGAGAAAAACTGGGGCGTGAAGGGCTTCCGCCCGGAACCCTATCGACATGCCGGTCTGGCGGAACATGAACGGGACGGCTCGCGGTTCCGGGAAGCGGACAGACATCGCCAGGGCCGGCCCCAAGCGTCGCCTGACCGCAGGCGGGAATTCTCACGCGAAAATGAAACCGCGAGGCCCGGCCTGCCGTTCTTCGGAAACCGCCGGACGGACGACCGGGAAGCGCAAAGCCTCGAACGGGACAGATCCCGTGAACGCCGGAACAACCGGCCTCACCCGGCCTTCGACCGCGGGCGGCGGGAGTCAGGTGCATCCGAAGCTCGGATGGACGAACGCTACGATGCGCAGCGGGACATGCAGGGCAGACAGCCGAGTCTTGAACATCAGCGTCGGAACGCCGAAAAAATCGTGGATCCGCGCGGCCGGCAACACCGCGAGCGTCAGGACTCTCGCAGTAACCTTCCGTTCTTCGACCAGATACAACGGAAATCCGGAGCGACGGACCAGCCGCGGTCTGGACAATTCCGAGAGCGCCAGGCGGATGGCAACACGACACCCTTCTTTCAAGGTCGACAACGGGAAGCCAGGCCGGAGCGACTGCAACAAGACGGTTCCGACCTCCGGCAGTCCAGACCGGCATCACGGCAACGCGAAATCGGCCAGGAACGCCCGCAACACCAGGAACGAAGCAGGGACGGCCACAACCGCAAACGCCCCGCGCAGGAACTCCCCTGGCAAAGGGTCGGAAATCCAGAAGCACCTTCCGGGGGCGCGCCTGGGATGACGCAGCCTCAATAAGAGCGGCTCGTCTCCGTTCTGACGTGAGGGGTGCTCACCAACGAACAAGGGCCTGGATTTTCATCCAGGCCCTTGATTTTTTTGAGTGGCGGAGAGGGTGGGATTCGAACCCACGTACCGGTGATTAGCCGGTAACTCGATTTCGAGTCGAGCGCGTTACGGCCGGACTTCGCTACCTCTCCGCGAGGTTTTTGGAAATTTTCTTTTCCTGGCGGCGCTTGCGGAAGAAGCCGCTCAGGACGGAGCTGCACTCCGCTTCGAGGACACCGCCCAAGGACCAGAAACGGTGGTTGCTCCAGGGCAGGTCCGTACCGCTCATGCGGCTGACCAGACAGCCCGCCTTGGGGTCCGCGGCGGCGTAGACCACACCGGCCAGCCGGGCCTGGATGACGGCGCCCAGGCACATGATGCAGGGCTCCAGGGTCACCACCAGAACCGCATCGGTCAGGCGGTGGTTGCCGACCTGCCGGGCGGCTTCGCGCAAGGCCAGGATCTCGGCGTGGGCCGTGGGGTCGTTGTCCCGGATCGTCCCGTTCTCGCCGCGGCCCAGGATGCGCCCGCTGCCGTCCACCACCACCGCGCCCACCGGCACGTCTCCCCGCTCCTCGGCCGCAAGGGCCAGCTGCAGGGCCTCGTTCATGAAGGGCTCCCAGACGCTGATTTCGTCCGGGTCCGGCGTCTGGGAAGGCGCACAGTAGAAAGTCATGGGTCCGCTGTCAATGCTCTTTGCAGCTCCCGGCCACATCCCCGACCTACCGGGCCTTGAGGTAGTCCACGCCGCCCTTCAGCAGGGCCGTGCCGAGGGTGGACGTCTCGCCGCGGGTCCAGCGCGGGTGGTTGGTCGGGTGGTTGTAGGCCTCGGGGTGCGGCATGAGGCCCAGAATCCGGCCCGACGGGTCCGTCAGGCCCGCGATGCCCAGGGGGGAGCCGTTGGGGTTGGCCGGGTACTCCTGGGTCACGGCCCTGGTCGACGGGTCCACGTACTGCAGGGCGATGAGATTCTGCTCCTGCAGGCGCGCAAGGGTCGTCTCGTCGCCGGGCACGAGCTTGCCCTCGCCGTGGCGCACGGGAATATAAAGGTAATCGAGGCCCTTGGTGAACACGCAGGGCGAGTCCTGGTTGATCTTGAGCGTCACCCAGCGGTCCTCGTACTTGGCCGAATCGTTGTGGCTCAAAGACACCTGGCGGGTGAAGTAGGCCCCGTCCAGGGCGGGCAGCAGGCCCAGCTTCACGAGAAGCTGAAAACCGTTGCAGATGCCCAGGATCAGGCCGCCGGCGTCGAGGAAGCCCTTGAGCTCCTCCATGAGGGAGCGGCCGCTTGCGGTCTTCATGTGCCGCCAGCGCAGGGCCGCGGCCTGGGCCGAGCCCAGATCGTCGCCGTCGAGGAAGCCGCCGGGCAGGATGAGGAAATTGTAGTCGGCGAGCCGTACCTTGTCCGCCGTCAGGTCCGAGAAGTAGACGATGGTCGTCTGGTCCGAACCGGCCTGGTCCGCGGCAAAGGCGCATTCCCGCTCGCAATTCGTCCCGTACCCGGTGATCACCAATGTCCTGACCTGAGCCATTTTCCCTCCGAAAAAGCGGCCGCAGCCGCGCTGTGTTTTCACGTAAGGAAGGCCATTACAGGCCTAGCAACACCGGCGCAAGCCCGAAAATGCCCCCTTGCCGCTGTTTGCACTCCGCACGCTTTCTGCTATGCAGACCCGAGGTGTTTGCAGGACACCAGGGCCGCTTGACAAGCAGGAAGTCCGCTGCCAAATGACCCGGCGGACATATTGGTTGTCGAATTTCGGGCTGCCGGCAGGTGGCCCATTTGTTTTGTGAACCACGGATTCCGCGCATCCGCGCGGACGATGGCAGAAGAACTTTCAGGCGCACGAGGACGTGATGAACACCAAATTCATTTTTGTGACCGGAGGGGTGCTCTCCTCCCTGGGAAAAGGGCTGGCCGCCGCTTCCATCGCGGCCCTGCTCAAGGCGCGGGGCCTTAGGGTTACCATTCAGAAGCTCGACCCCTACATCAACGTCGACCCGGGAACCATGAACCCCTTCCAGCACGGCGAAGTGTACGTCACCGACGACGGCGCCGAGACGGACCTCGATCTGGGCCACTACGAGCGCTACCTCGGCACGAGCATGAACCAGCGCAACAACTACACCTCGGGCCGCATCTACAACACCGTCATCACCAAGGAACGCCGCGGCGACTACCTCGGCGGCACCGTGCAGGTCATCCCGCACATCACCGACGAGATCAAATCCTCCATCCTGAGCCTGGCCAGCGACGACCTCGACGTGGCTCTGGTCGAGATCGGCGGCACCGTCGGCGACATCGAGGGCCTGCCCTTCCTGGAGGCCATCCGCCAGCTGCGCGCCGACCTGGGCAAGGACAACGTCCTCTACATCCATCTGACCCTGGTGCCCTTCATCAAGGCCGCCGGCGAGCTGAAGACCAAGCCCACGCAGCACTCCGTCAAGGAACTGCGCAGCCTGGGCATCCAGCCCGACATCATTCTCTGCCGCTCCGAGGTGAACCTCGGCGACGACATCAAGCGCAAGATCGCCCTCTTCTGCAATGTGGACCGCGACGCCGTGTTCACGGCCATCGACGTCAACCACATCTACGAACTGCCCCTGACCCTCTACAACGAGGGTGTGGACCAGAAGATCGCCATCCTGCTGCGCCTGGCCGCCAAGAACCCGGACCTGCAGGCCTGGAAGGACCTCGTCCACGACCTGCACCACCCCAGGACCCAGGTCACCATCGCCATCGTCGGCAAGTACGTGGACCTGAAGGAAGCCTACAAGAGCCTGCACGAGGCCCTGACCCACGGCGGCGTGGCCAACCACGCGGCCATCCGCTTTCTGTACGTCAACTCCGAGGAGATCACGTCCGAGAACGTGGCCGAAAGGCTGGCCGGCGCCGACGGCATCCTCGTGCCCGGCGGCTTCGGCATCCGCGGCGTGGAGGGCAAGATCGCGGCCATCACCTACGCCCGCGAGAACAAGGTGCCCTTCTTCGGCATCTGCCTGGGCATGCAGTGCGCGGTCATCGAGTACGCCAGAAGCGTCATGGGCCTGGCCAAGGCCAACTCCGAGGAATTCGACCTGACCACGCCGGACCCGGTCATCTATCTGATGAAGGAGTGGTTCGACTTCCGCAAGAAGTGCGTGCAGCGCCGCGACATGGCCAGCGAGAAGGGCGGCACCATGCGCCTGGGCGCCTACCCCTGCGTCATCGAGAAGGACACCCGCGCCTTCGAGGCCTACGGTGATATCGAAGTCTCCGAACGCCACCGCCACCGTTACGAATTCAACGGCGCCTACCAGAAGCGCTTCGAGGAGGCCGGCCTGACCATCAGCGGCACCTCGCCCGACAAGAGCCTGGTTGAGATCGTGGAGATCAAGGACCACCCGTGGTTCCTGGGCTGCCAGTTCCACCCCGAGTTCACCTCCCGGCCCATGCAGCCCCACCCGCTGTTCCGCGAGTTCATCGCCGCGGCCGTGGCCAACAAGAAACCCGAGCAGGAACCATGATCGACTGCGCCGAGCTGGTCGCCGACCGCCCCTTCCTCATCGCCGGACCCTGCGTCCTGGAGAGCCTCGACGTGGCCATGACCGTGGCCGTGGAGCTGCAGGCCATCTGCGCGGAGCTGGGCCTGCCGCTCATTTTCAAGAGCTCCTACGACAAGGCCAACCGCACCGCGGGGGGGAGCTTCCGGGGGCCGGGGCTGGACACCGGGCTCGACTGGCTGGCCCAGATCAAGAGCCGCACGGGTCTGCCCATCATCACGGACATCCACGAGCCGCGCCAGGCCTCCCTGGCCGCCGAGGTGGCCGACGTGCTGCAGATTCCGGCCTTCCTCTGCCGCCAGACGGACCTCCTCCTGGCCGCGGCCCGCACCGAGCGCGTCGTGAACATCAAGAAGGGGCAGTTCATGGCCCCGTGGGACATGCGCGGCCCGGTGGAAAAGATCCGCTCCGAAGGGTTCACGCGCATCTGGCTGACGGAGCGCGGCTCCATGTTCGGCTACAACAACCTCGTGGTCGATTTCCGGTCCCTGGTCATCATGAAGCAGTTCGGCTGCCCGGTCATCTTCGACGCCACGCACTCGGTGCAGCTCCCGGGCGGCCAGGGCACGTCCTCGGGCGGCCAGCGCGAGTTCGTGCCGCCCCTGGCGCGGGCGGCCGTGGCCTGCGGCTGCCAGGGCCTGTTCATGGAGATCCACCCGGACCCGGACAAGGCCCTGTGCGACGGCCCCAACTCCTGGCCCCTGGCCAAGGCCCGCACCCTGCTCTCGGAACTGGCGGCCATCTGGAGCGTCCCCAATGAATGCTGAGCGCCTGGCCAAAGACGTGCGCCTCATGATCCTGGACGTGGACGGGGTGCTGACCGACGGCGGCCTGTACTACGACGAATCCGGCTGCGTCATGAAGCGCTTCAACGTCCAGGACGGCCTGGGCATCAAGCTCGGCCCCAAGGCCGGCATCGAGTTCGCGGTCATCACGGGCCTGGAGTCCCCGGCCGTGAAGCGCCGCGTGACGGAACTGGGCATAGGCCACTACTATTACGGACACCACCGGAAGGTGCCGGCCATGCGCGAGATTTCCGAGAAGACCGGCATCCCCTTCGACCACATGGCCTACGTCGGCGACGACTGGGTCGATGCCGCGCCCATGTCCATGGTCGGCTTCCCCATCGCCGTGCCCAACGCCCGCCCCGAGATCCTGAAGCTCGCGGCCTGGACCACGCGGGCCATGGGCGGCCACGGGGCCGTGCGCGAGGCCCTGGACTTCATCCTGCGCGCCCAGGGCAAGCTCGACGCCATGTGGCGGGAGTGGCTGACGGCATGAAGCGGGCACTGGCGGTCGTCCTCGCCCTGCTGATCCTGGCCGGCATCGCCGTCCTGGGCTGGCGCATGCTGTGGCCCGAACGCCTGACCCCGGACATCGCCCGCAACGTGGACGTGGATCTGAGCCTCAAGGGCGTGAACCTGAGCCAGGGCAAGGACGGCAAAAAGCTCTGGAACCTGAGCGCGGCCGGGGCGAACTACTCCGAGGCCGGAGACGAGCTGACCCTGACGGACCCCGTCATCACCTACTGGGGCGAGGAAGGCGGGGAGCACGTCGAAGTCACGGCGCCCAGGGGCCAGGTCTGGCAGAAGGAGGACCGCGCCAGAATGTGGGACGGCGTCAACGCCACCCGGGGGGAATACCGCATGCGCGCAGACACCCTCGACTACACGGGCGGAAACCGCACCCTGGTTCTGTCCGGCAACATCGACATTTCAAGCGATTCCATGCAGGGCCGCTCCGACGCCCTGACATACTTCCTGGACACGGGCGACATCCTGGCCCGCGGCAACGTCCGGGTCACCCTGAACTGACGAGCGGGGACATCTATGCGTTCACTCATTCTGATTCTCCTCCTGGCATGGGCCGCCCCCCTGTGGGCGGCGGAGCAGACCGTGCCGGTCAAGATCACGTCCGACACCATGACCTACACCCAGAAAGGCGACCAGGTGGTCTTTTCCGGATCGGTGCACGTCATCCGCCAGGACGTCGAGATGTGGTCCGACACCCTGACCGTGCTCCTCGACAAGAAGCAGGGCGGAGGCAACTCCACCCAGACCGCCATGGACCAGCAGAGCTCCATCAAGAAAATCATCTCCCAGGGCAATGTCCGCCTCAAGGCCGACAAGGGCCGCTCCGGCACCTGCGACAAGGCCACCTACGACACGACCACGGAAATCCTGACCCTCGAAGGCGACCCGGTGCTCATGGAAGGCGCCAACAAGATCCAGGGCGAGGTCATCAAGCTCTACATGCGCGAGAACCGCAGCGAGGTCCTGGGCGGCAAGCAGCGGGTCGAGGCCATCTTCAACACCCCGGCCGACACCAAGGAGCTCAAGCCGTGACGACTCTGTCCGGCCGCCAGCTGGCCAAACGCTACGGCACCCGCGACGTTGTCCACGACATCGACCTCGACGTGCGCCAGGGCGAGGTCGTCGGCGTGCTCGGCCCCAACGGCGCCGGCAAGACCACGACCTTCTACATGCTCGCCGGCATCGTCACGCCCACCCGCGGCGAGGTCACCCTGGACGGCGTGGACATCACCCGCTGGCCCCTGCACAAGCGTGCCCGTCTGGGCATGAGCTACCTGCCCCAGGAAAGCTCCATCTTCCGCAAGCTGACCGTGCGCCAGAACCTGCAGCTCATCCTGGAATACTCCGGCCTCTCGGCCGAGGAGCAGAAGCGCACGGCCGACAGGCTCCTGGACGAACTCGGCATCACCCGCCTGCAGGACCAGCTGGCGGCCTACCTGTCCGGCGGCGAGCGCCGCAGGCTCGAAATCGCCCGCGCCCTGATCCGCGACCCGAAGTTCATCCTTCTGGACGAACCCTTCGCCGGCATCGACCCCCTGGCCGTGGACGACATCCAGACCATCATCGAAGGGCTCAAGGCCAAGGGCATCGGCGTGCTCATCTCCGACCACAACGTGCGCGAGACCCTGCAGATCTGCGACCGCGCCTACCTGGTGTATGACGGCCGCATCATCCTGAGCGGCAGCCCCGAGGAGATCGTCGCCGACCCCGGGGCGCGCAAAGTCTATCTCGGCGAGGGTTTCAGCCTTTAGCGGCGTGCCGATTCCCCAAGGATTGCCACGACCTGCCTTCTGTGGCAAAGTCTTTGCTGGATGAATCCGCCGACGACAACACTGCATCTTACGCTTGGACGACAGAGACACTATGGGCCTTGAACTCCGACAGAACCTCAAGCTGACGCAGCAGCTGGTCATGACCCCGCAGCTGCAGCAGGCCATCAAGCTGCTTCAGCTCTCCCGATTCGAGCTCCTCGAAGCCGTCCAGCAGGAACTGCTGGAAAATCCGATGCTTGAGGAAGCGCCACGGGAACTCTCCGAGGAGGTCGAATCCCAGGCCCCGCCCGTGGAGCAGCGGGCCGACGTGTCCTTCGACGACGCCGAGCTCATGCGCAACGCCGACTGGGAGAACTACCTCGGCGATTTTTCGAGCACGACCAAGCAGGTGCAGTTCAAGGAGACCGAGGCCCTCGAAGAGATGATGTCTTACGAGGCCAGGCTCTCGGGCAAGCCCTCCCTGGAAGGCCACCTCCTGTGGCAGCTCTGCCTCTCCAACATCACCGAAGAGGAGGAGGCCATCGGCGAGGCCATCATCGGCAACCTGGACTCCCTGGGCTACCTGACGACCAGCGCCGAAGAGATCGCCTCCGAGACCCTCTCGCCCCTGGCCCTGGTCCAGTCCGTCCTGTACCGCCTGCAGCGCTTCGACCCCGTGGGAGTGGCCGCCCGTTCCCCCAAGGAGTGCCTGCTCATCCAGCTGGAGGTCCTGGGCCAGGACGACCCCATCCTCATTTCCCTGGTCGACGAGCATCTGGAGGACATCGAGAAGCGCCGCTACAAGCCGCTCCTGCGCAAGTTCAAAATCCAGATGGAGGACCTGAAGGCCTACCTGGACATCATCCAGACCCTGGACCCCATGCCCGGCGCGAGCTACGGCAGCGACAACACCGTCTTCGTCAGCCCCGACGTCTTCGTGTACGAGTACGAAGGCGATTTCGTCATCGTCATGAACGACGACGGCCTGCCCAAGCTGCAGCTGAGCCCCTACTACATGGACGACACGAGCCTGGCCGTGAAGGGCCCGGACCGGGAGTACCTGCACGACAAGATGCGTTCGGCCATGTGGCTCATGAAGAGCTTGCACCAAAGGCAGAGAACCCTGTATAAGGTGGTCGAGAGCATCGTGCGGTTTCAGCGGGGCTTCTTCGAGCACGGCGTGACCAAGCTCAAGCCCCTGATCCTCAAGGACGTGGCCGACGACATCGAGATGCACGAATCCACGGTCAGCCGCATCACCACGAGCAAGTACGTGGCCACCCCGCACGGCATCTTCGAACTGAAATTTTTCTTCAATTCCGCGCTGGAGATGGACGACGGCACCCAGGTGGGCTCCGAGTCCGTCAAGGCCATCATCAAGAAGATGGTCAGCGAGGAAGACCCCAAGCACCCTTACAGCGACGAGAAGATCGCCGCGGTGCTGAAGGAAACGCTGGATGTGAACATCGCCCGCCGCACGGTGGCCAAATACCGCGCCGTCCTGGGCATCGAGTCGTCATCCAAGCGCAAGCAGGTGTTTTGATATTCCACCCCTCGCCGCCCTTCCGGGAAGACGCGGGGTTGACCCTCAACTGACGAGGAGGATTCCATGAGGATTGTCTTCAACTTCAAAAACTTCGACCCTTCCGACCACCTGCGCAAGTACGCCAAGGACCGTTTCGGCAAGCTCGGCAAGTTCATGGCCGGCACCCCTGACGCCGAACTGCAGGTCAACCTCGAAGTCGAGAAATTCCGCCATATCGCCGACGTCGTCCTGACCGGCAAGAACGTGCACATCTCCGCCCGCGAGGACAGCGAGGACATGTACTCCACCGTGGACATGGTGTGGGACAAGCTCGAGGCCCAGATGCGCAAGGTCCGCGACAAGGACAAGAGCAAGCGCAAGGCCGGCGGCGAAACCGTGCGCATGGACGTCATCAGCTTCGACGAGGACACCTCGGGCAAGCGCAGGCAGAGCATCCAGCAGACCGACCACTTCGAGCCCAAGCCCATGGTCGTCGAAGAGGCCGCCATGCAGCTCGGCAAGACGGAGAACGAGTTCCTCGTCTTCCTGAACGCCGAGAACGAGCGCGTCAACGTCATCTACCGCCGCAAGACCGGCGACTTCGGCCTCATCGACCCTGGGGTATAAGGGCATGAAGCTTGCCGAATACCTGGATAAAGACCTAATCATCTCCGACCTTTCGGCCAGGACCAAGAAGGAGGTCCTGGCCGAACTCGTTTCCCCGCTCCCGGGCAAATTCCCGGGCGTTGACCCCGTGCGGGTGGCCCAGGTGCTCCTGGACAGGGAAATGCTGGGCACCACGGGCATCGGAGACGGCATCGCCATCCCTCACGGAAAGCTGGACAGCCTCGACCAGGTCATGGTCATCGTGGGACGCAGCCGCGAAGGCGTCGATTTCGCCAGCCTGGACCACAAGCCGGCCACCATCTTCTTCACGGTCCTGGCCCCCTCCAGCGTGGTGGGCCTGCATCTGAAGATCCTGGCCACCATCTCGCGCCTGCTCAAGGACAACGCCTTCCGACAGGCCTTCGCCGACGCGGAAGGCGGCGACGGCCTGTGGCGGCTGCTGCAGTCCGTCTGAAACCTGTGCAAGGACCCCCCGCCATGGAAATGCGCAGCGCACCGAAAAACGTCGTCATCGTCTCGGGGATGTCGGGCTCCGGCAAGAGCACGGCCCTGCGCGTCTTCGAGGACATGGGCTTCTTCTGTGTGGACGGCCTGCCGGCCCGCATGGCCCCGGCCCTGATCGAGCTGTTCTTCTCGTCCTCGTCCACGGACTACCCGGGCCTGGCCATGGGCATGGACCTGCGCCAGCCCGACTTCGCCGGGCAGTGGCGGGAAGTGCTGCAGGACATGGAGAAGCTGTCGGTGCGCCCGACCATCCTCTTCACGGACTCCTCGGACCAGGTCCTGCTGCGCCGGTACGCCACCACGCGCCGGCCCCACCCCCTGGCCACGGGCAACCTGGGCCTGGAAGCGGCCCTGGACCGGGAACGGGAGATCCTGGAGCCCATCCGCAACCAGGCCGACCTGGTCGTCGACACCTCCCACTACTCGGTCCACGACCTGCGCCGCGTCATCCAGGACAAGTGGGCGAGCATCGCCAGTCAGAGCCAGGGCATGCGCGTGCACCTCATCTCCTTCGGCTTCAAGTACGGAGCGCCGGCCGAGGCCGACACGGTCATGGACCTGCGTTTCCTGCCAAACCCCTATTTCGTCGAGGACCTGCGCCCCCTGTCCGGACAGGATGAAGCCATCGCCCGCTACGTCCTGGACGGCGAACCCGGCCGGGAGTACTTGAAGAGGCTCCTGGAGTTTCTCGACTTCACTGTGCCCCTCTACGCCAGGGAAGGGCGCTACCGCCTGACCATGGCCTTCGGCTGCACCGGCGGCAGACACCGCTCCGTGGCCGTGACCGAGGCCGTGCTTGCCCACCTGAGGGCGCACGGGTACACCGTCTCGGTGGAGCATCGGCATTTCAGTCTCGGATAACGCGTTCTGGAGGAAGAATGGTTGGAGTGATTCTGGTGACCCATGGCCAGTTCGGCCAGCATCTGCTGGAGGCTGCCCAGACCATCCTGGGGCCGCAGGAACAGTGCGCCCACATAGCGGTGGAAGGCGCGGTGGACATGGCCACCCTGCTGACGGACCTGAAAAGCGCCGTCAAACGTATGGAGACGGGCGAGGGCGTGATCATCCTGACCGACATGTTCGGGGGCACGCCGTCCAACATCAGTCTGTCCCTGCTCCAGCCGGGCAAGGTCGACGTCCTGACCGGGGTCAACCTGCCCATGCTGCTGCGCATCCTCGGCATGCGCGACCAGGAACTGACCCAGTTGGCCCAGAATGCCAAAAATGCCGGCATCCAGGGCATCGTGCTCGCGGGCGAGGTGCTGACCCGAAAGATCGGAGAGGCCTAGGCGTGATCTGGTTCCGCATCGACAACCGGCTGGTCCACGGCCAGGTCATCGAGGCCTGGCTGCCGCACATCAGGGCCAAGACCCTGGTGGTGGCCAACGACGACCTGGCCTCCGACGCCCTCAGGCAGGAAATCATGAGCCTGGCCGTCCCGAGCGACGTGTCCTTCGTCTGCTGCACCGTGGCCGAAACGCCCGGCGTGCTGCGCCGCGTCTTCAAGGGCAATGTCTCGCAGCACGTCCTGGTGCTGTTTTCGACCTGCGCCGACGCCAGGTCCGCGCACATGGCCGGCCTGCCCTTCTCCCAGGTCAACATCGGCAATCTGCATTACGGGCCGGGCAAGGAGCAGGTCTGCGAGCATATCGCCCTGGGGCCCGACGACCGCAGCTGTCTCAAGTATTTCGCGGACCACGACGTGGAGATCGACTTCCGCTGCGTGCCCACGGCCATACCAAAGGTCAACCTGTGAACCACCCGGAACCGTCATGATCACCTCTCACGACTTCACCATTCTGGCCGGAGGCGGTTTTTTTTTGCCCTGCTCTGGCTGACCCGCTTCGCCCTTGACCTGGGCTTCGTCCACCGCCCGCTCTTCGCCGCCATGCTCTGGGCGCTCCTGACATTCAGGCTGCAGCCGGCCCTGAGCGCCGGTATCTTCTTCGAACTCCTGTGGCTCGACCTCTTCCCGGCCGGCACCTTCATCCCGCCCCATGGCCTGCTGGCCCTGACCGCCACCCTGGGCGTGCTGGCCTGTGTGCCCGAAGCGGACATGCGCGTCACGGCCATCATCCTCGTCCTCTCCCTCCCCCTGGCCTATCTGGGCTCCTGGGTGGAACAGCGCTACCGCAAGCGCCAGAACCTGAGCTACAACAGGCTCATCATCTGGAACAGGCGCGGCGTGAACCACCCCTACACGCCGGACCGCCTGGTCTTCCAGGCCCTGGGCGAGATGTTCGCCCTGGGCATCGCCCTCTACCTGTCCTGCGCCGCGGCCCTGCTGGCAATCGTCAGACTGGTCGCGCCATGGGTATCCGGGGGACCGCAGCCCACGTGGCCCATGCTCTGGATCGGGGCCTGCGCCGGAGCCGTTCTGGCGCTGCGCCTGCCGCGGGCCTACGCTCTGGCCGGCGCGAGCCTCGTGCTCGGCGTTCTGCTCACGCTCTGAGCCTTGACAATATCTTCACAATGTTCTCTCTTGGCAGCCGCGAATAATTGTGATATTTGGCACAAACTTATTGTTCGTCAATAAACCCTTGTAGGAGGAATACCATGTCCGTTTATGTTTTCGGTCACAAGAATCCTGATTCCGACACCGTCTGCAGCGCTATCGCGCTGGCCGACCTGAAGAGCAAGCTCGGCGTGGCCTGCACCCCGGCCGCCCAGGGCGAACTGCCCCCCGAGACCAAGTTCATCCTCGAGAAGTTCGGCGTGGCCGCCCCGGCCGTGAAGACCGCCTTTGCCGGCGAAAAGGTTTTCCTGGTCGACACCTCCGACCTGGCCCAGCTGCCCGAAGACATCAAGCAGGCTGAAGTCCTGGGTATCGTCGACCACCACAAGCTGGGCGACCTGACCACCTCCAGCCCGCTCGAGTGCTGGATCTGGCCCGTGGGCTGCACCGCCACGGTCATCAACGCCATGTACAAGTACTTCGGCGTCGAGATCCCCAAGAACATCGCCGGCATCATGCTGTGCGCCATCCTGAGCGACACCGTCATCTTCAAGTCCCCGACCTGCACCCCGGCCGACAAGGAAGCCGCTGCCGAACTGGGCAAGATCGCCGGCATCGCCGACCTGGCCGCCCTGGGCATGGAAATGTTCAAGGTCAAGTCCGCCGTTGAAGGCACCCCGGCCCGCGAGCTGGTCCTGCGCGACTACAAGGACTTCAACATGAACGGCACCAAGGTCGGCATCGGCCAGCTGGAAGTCGTCGACCTGTCCATCCTCGACGCCGTCAAGGCCGACCTGGCCGCCGACATCGTCAAGCTGAAGGCCGAGAAGGGCAACCACTCCGTGTTCCTGCTGCTGACCGACATCATGAAGGAAGGCTCCGAGATCCTGATCGCCTCCGACGACGCCTCCGTGGTCGAGAAGGCCTTCGGCGCCAAGCCCGTGGACGGAAAGGCCTGGCTGCCCAAGGTCATGTCCCGCAAAAAGGACGTCGTGCCCAAGTTCGAGAAGGTCTTCGCCTAAGTCGCGACCGCTTCGAAATGAAGAAGCCCGCCCAGGTTCGCCTGGGCGGGCTTTTTTCATCGCGTGCGGCGTGCTTTCAGGAAGCCGTCCGCCGACGGGCCAGTCGGCCCTCACGGTGCAGAGATATCTCCGTCGCGCGTCCCTACTGCGCCTTCTCCCCCGCCACTTCCGCCCGCAGGGCGTCGACCTTGCCGCGCAGGTAGGCGGCCACCAGGTCGCCCATGTCGTCGCTGCCCGAATGCTTGAGAGCGTAGGCCCGCAGGTCTTCCTCGACCTCTTTCTCCATGCGCTCGGACTCCATGAACATGAGGAAGACCAGGCCCAGGGCGGCGTTGTTTTCCACGGTGCCGTCGCAGAGGTGCTGGAGCTGCTCGTCGGGCACGGTCTCGAAGAGGCGGTCGGCGAACTCGCCGATCCACTTGGAGTAGAGCTCCGGCATGAGGTCCGGGATAAGGACGGCCAGGCGGTCGGCGGCCTCCTGGGAGACGTTGGGCATGGTCACCAGGAAGTATTCCGCCAGGGCTTCGCGGCGGCGCTCTTCGGTGTTCGAGAACTTGTCGAGGATGACCAGGAAGATGTGGGCCCTCATCTGGGCCTGGGTCAGGGGCATATGTCCTCCTACACGCCGAACGGGTCGAGGCAGCGGGGGTTTTCCGCCACGGCGGCCATGACGATGCGGGCGCAGGCCTCGGCGTCGGAGCCGGCGTGGTGGTGGTTCAAGGTCAGGCCCAGGTGGCGGCAGACGTCGGGCAGCTTGGTCGGCCGCAGGTTCCACTGGTTGCGGGCCAGGTTCACGGTGCAGACGAAGGGCAGGCGCGGGGCGGGCAGGCCGGCCATGGTGCAGCAGGCCGCGAGCACGCCCTTGTCGAAGCTCGCGTTGTGGGCGGCCAGGAAATCCGCGTCCTCCAGGAAGCCGGCGTTCTCGATCCAGAAGTCCCGGAAACCCGGGCTGTCCTTGACGTCGGACCAGCGGATGCCGTGCACGCCCACGCAGAACGGCGAAAAGCGGGAGCGCGGCGGCCGGATGAGCCCGTACAGGGAGGCGACGACGGCTCCGCCGCGGACCTTGGTCAGGCCCACGGCGCAGGCGCTGTCGCGGCGCGAGTCCGCGGTCTCGAAGTCGATGGCGACGAAGGTGCGGTTCATGTCAGCAGATGCGCGGCAGCTGTTCGCCCTCGAGCATGTCCATGAGGCGCGTGCCGCCCAGCGGCGTCTCCAGCACGACCTTGCCGGGGTGTTCGGCGCGCACCGTGCCGATCTGCACCGCATCGCGGCCCAGGGGGTCGGCGCGCATGACGGACAGGGCCGCCTCGGCGTGCTCCTGGGGCAGGATGCACAGGAACTTGCCCTCGTTGGCCAGGTACAGCGGATCGAGGCCAAGGAACGAGCAGCCGCCGCTGACCTCGGGACGCACGGGAATGCTCGACTCCAGAATCCGGCACTCCACGCCCGACTGCCCGGCGATCTCGTTCAGGGTCGTGGCCACGCCGCCGCGGGTGGGGTCGCGCAGGACGTGCACCTCGGGGACGGTTTCCAGCAGACGCACGATGAGATGGTTGAGGGAGGCGCAGTCCGAGAGCACGGGCGCCTCGAAGGTCAGGCCCTCGCGCTTGGACAGGATGGCCAGGCCGTGGTCGCCGACAAAGCCGCTGACGAGGATGGCGTCGCCGGGGCGGGCGCGACGGCCGCTCGGGGACTCGGGCACGAAGATCTCGCCGATGCCGGTGGTGTTGATGAAGATCTTGTCCACGGCGCCCCTGGGAACGACCTTGGTGTCGCCGGTGACGACCAGCACCCCGGCCTCGCGGGCCGCCCGCCCCATGGATTCGACGATGCGCTCCAGGTCGGCCATGGGCAGCCCCTCCTCCAGAATGAACCCGCAGGTCAGGTACTTTGGCCGTGCGCCGAGCATGGCCACGTCGTTGACCGTGCCGTGCACGGCCAGGGAGCCGATATCGCCGCCGGGAAAGAAGATGGGGTCGACCGTAAAGGTGTCGGTGCTGACGGACAAAGGCCCGCTTATCTCCAGAAACGCCGCGTCGTCCAGGCGGTCCAGAACCGCGTTGCCCAGATATTTGAGGAACAGCTCGCCGATGAGCCGGTGCGAAGCCTTGCCGCCGCTGCCGTAATCAAGAAGAACCCTGTCCACGCATCCCCCTATGGTGCAATCTGAAAAAACAAAGGGACGGGACATGGATCGCCAGCGGCCATCCTGCCCCATGCCCGGACCGCGCAGGGCGGTCTAAACTTTATACTTGTAATACGCTGCGCACGACCCTTCGGTGGAGACCATGCACGGCCCCACGGGCGCGGCCGGGGTGCAGGCCTTGCCGAAGAGCGGGCACCCGTCGGGCGAGAGCTTGCCCTTGAGCACGTCGCCGCAGCGGCAGCCCCTGATGGCCGGGACCTCCTTGAGCTCCATGCCGAAGACGCGCATGGCGTCGAAGGCCGCGTACTCCTCGCGCACGGTCAGGCCGCTGCCCGGGATGAGGCCGATGCCGCGCCACAGGGCGTCGGCCGGCTCGAAGACCTCGTGCATGACCGACACGGCCTTGGGGTTGCCGGCGTCGGACACGACGCGGGTATAGGCGTTGACCACTTCGGCCCGGCCTTCGTTGCGCATGGTCACGAAGAGGTGCAGGGCCTGCAGGATGTCCACGGGCTCGAAGCCGGCCACGACAGCGGGCAGGCCGTGCTTCTCGGCCAGGAAGCGGTAGGGTTCCACGCCGATGATGGCCGAGACGTGACCCGGCAGCAGAAAGGCCTGGACCTTCAGCTCCGGGTCGCCCACCAGGGCGTCCAGGGCCGGCGGCACCAGCTTGTGGAAGCAGAGCACGGAAAAGTTGGAGATGCCCTGCTCGCGCGCCACCTTGACCGTGGCCGCGATGGCCGGGGCAGTGGTCTCGAAGCCCACGCCCAGGAACACGACCTTGTCGCCGGGGTTGTCCTGGGCCAGCTTCAGGGCGTCGAAGGGCGAATAGACGACCTTGACCCGGGCGCCTTCGGCCTGGGCGCTCTTGAGGCTCTTCTTGTCCGGGCCGGGCACGCGCATGAGGTCGCCGAAGGTGGCGATGATGGCGTTCCTGCCGGCCAGTTCCAGAAACGCGGCCACCTCGCTGTCGTGGGTCACGCAGACCGGGCAGCCGGGGCCCGAGAGGTGCACGACCTTGTCCGAAAGCAGGGACCGCACGCCGCTGCGGAAGATGGATACCGTATGCGTCCCGCAGACCTCCATGAAGCGCAGTTCGCCGTCGAGTTCCTTGTGGATGCGGTCCAGCAGGGCCTTGCACAGCTCCGGGTCCTTGAAGTTGTCAAATAAGCTCAACGTTCAGCCCTTCCTCGAAAAGTTTCAGGGTGGCGACGGCTTCCTCCCGGTCCAGCCGGGTCAGGGCGAAGCCGGCGTGGACGATGACGAAGTCGCCCACTTCCGGAAATTCGGAAATCAGATCCAGCCGGACCGTCTGCCGCGTCCCGCCGACCTGCACCTCGGCGCTTTGGCCGTCGATCGTCAATACTTCCATTGGAATAGCCAGGCACATGGGGCACATCTCCCGCTTTGCTTTTTGTCACCGCTGTTGCTAAATCCCTGCCTGTTCCGTGTCAATGAACACTTCCCGCACCCGCTCGACACCCCAAGGCCCCAGCATGAACGATATCCCACCTTCCCCCATCTCCGGACACGTCGGGGGGCGTATCCCCTCGGACGCAGAGTGCCGCGGCTGGTGGGACGAGTACGGCATGTACGACCACATCAAGGTGCACAGCGAATTGGTCGCCGGTGTGGCCACGGCCCTGGCTGAGATGGCTGCTGGCAAGGGACTGGGCAACCCTTACGGGCTCCCGAGGGACGACTTCGTGCAGTCCGTGCGCGCCGCAGGCCTCCTGCACGACCTCGGCAAGACGTGGTCCATCGTCCACGGCGGCAACCACAGCCAACTCGGCGCGGCCTGGGCCCTGGAACTGACGCGCAACCCGCGCATCGCCCAGGGCGTCGTCCATCACGTACATTGGCCGGGGGAACTCGACGCGGAGAATTTTTTCCTGCCTCTGGCCGTCATCTACGCCGACAAACGGGTCAAGCACGACAGGATCGTCAGCCTGAGCGAACGCTTCGAGGACCTTTTCGCCCGCTACGGACACACGGAACGCAGCCGCGCCCTGGTCCGGCGCTCCCACGACCAGGGCAAGGCCATCGAACACCTTTTCAGCACCATTCTCGGAGAAGAAATCCATGAATATCCTTTTGATAGCCGGCGGCTGGTCCGGTGAACGCGAGGTGGCCTTAAGCGGCGCCCGCCAGATCGAAAAGGGCCTGACCGCCCTCGGCCACAGCGTCACCCTCTTCGACCCGGCCCGCGACCTGCGCGGTCTCTACGCCGCAACCCAAGGGCACGACTTCGCCTTCATCAACCTGCACGGCTCCCCCGGTGAGGACGGACTCATCCAGTGCCTGCTGGAACGCATCGGCATGCCCTTCCAGGGCTCGGACGCGCGCTCTTCGCTCCTGGCCCTGAACAAGGCCGTGGCCAAGCAGATCTTCGAGGCCGCCGGGCTGGACACCCCGCAGTGGGAGTTCGTCCCGGCCTGCCACGTCAACGAGTGGCGCCCCCTGCTGCCCTTCCCCATCGTGGTCAAGCCCAACACCGGCGGCTCCAGCCTTGGCGTGGGCATCATCGGCTGCGAGGAGGAGCTCGACGCCTACCTCGCCGCGCCGGAGATCGCCGGTCAGGACCTGCTGGCCGAGGTGCTGATCCGTGGCCAGGAGCTGACCTGCGGGGTGCTCGAAGGCCAGACGCTCCCCCCCATCCTCATCCGACCCAAGCGCGGCGAGTTCTTCGACTACGACAGCAAGTACCTGCCCGGCGCCACCGAGGAGATCTGCCCGGCGCCCGTTTCGGACGAACTGACGGCGCGCCTGCAGTCCATGGCCCGCGCCGCCCACGACGCCCTGGGGCTGTCCGACTACAGCCGGGCGGACTTCATGCTCGCGGCCGACGGCACGCCGTACCTGCTGGAGGTCAACACCCTGCCCGGCATGACGGCCACGAGCCTCCTGCCCCAGGAGGCCCAGGCCGTGGGCCTGTCCTTCGAACAGCTCCTGGCGCGGCTCATCGAACTGGGCCTGCGCAAGAAACGCTGATGCCCCTGGCCCGGAACCGGATGCCCGCCGCCGCGCGGCGCGCCTTGAGCGCCCTGTATGCCCTGCTGTGGTGCGCGGCCGGGCCCCTTCTGTTCCTTTCGCCCAGGATGCGCCAGGGCTGGCGGCAGCGCCTCGGCATCGGCCGCCCCGCGCCCTGCGACGTCTGGGTCCAGGGCGCCTCGGCCGGGGAATGCGCCCTGGTGGCGAGCCTGCTGGAACACCTGCCCGGCGTCCGGGTCCTGGCCACGTCCTGCACCAGCCAGGGCCTCGACGTGCTGCGCAAGGCGAACGCGGCCGGCCTGCAGGCCCGCATGCTGCCCCTGGACCTGCCGTGGCTCATGGGCCGGATGCTGGACCAGGCCCGGCCCAAGGCCGTCGTGCTCCTCGAAACCGAGATCTGGCCCGGCCTGCTCATGGCCTGCGCGACCCGCAAGGTGCCCGTGATCGTCGTCAACGCGCGCATGACGCCCAAGTCCCTGGCCGGCTACCTGTTCCTGCGGCCGTGGCTGCGCTCTTTCGCTCCGTCGGCCGTTGGGGCCATCGCCCCGGCCGACGCCCGGCGCTTCGGGCTGATCTTCGGCTCCGAACGGACGACCGTGACCGGGAACATCAAGTTCGACCGGGCCATGAACGCGCCGTTTCTCTCGCGCCCCGGCAACCCCCTGGCGGCCTTCGTGCCCGAAGATCACCCATTCCTGGTACTCGGGTCCGTGCGCGAACAGGAGGAGACGGTCGTCCTCGACCTCGCCCGGCGCCTGCACGACGCCGACCCGCAGTGCGTCATCGGCCTGTTCCCGCGCCACATGCACCGCATCGTCGCCTGGGAAGCGCTGCTGACCAGGGCCCGCATTCCCTGGATTCGCCGCAGCGCCCTGACGGGTCCGGCCGCGCCCGGCGTCATCCTCTGGGACTCCTTCGGGGAGCTCGGCCAGGCTTATGCCCTGGCACGACGCGCCTTTGTCGGCGGCAGCCTGGTCCGGCTCGGCGGCCAGAATTTCCTGGAGCCCCTGGCCCAGGGAGTGCTGCCCTGCGTCGGCCCCCACACCCGCAATTTCGACTGGGTGGGCGGCGAAATCTTCGACGAGCTGGTTTTCCGCAGCCCGGACACGTCCGAACTGACCCGCTTCCTGCTCGAACCCGCCCCCCCCAGGGACACGGTCCGGGCCAAAGCCCTGGACTACGTGCGCGCGCGCCAGGGCGCCTCGGCCGCGTCCGCCGCCCTCGTCGCGCCACTTCTTTCACGGAGGGACCATGACTGACGTCTACGCCATCATCCCGGCCAGGTACGAAAGCTCGCGCTTTCCGGGCAAGCCCCTGGCCCTCATCCACGGAAGGCCCATGTTCTGGCACGTCATGCACCGCGCGTCCCTCTGCCCGCTGGTGGGGGCCGTGGCCCTGGCCACGGACGACGAGCGCATTTTGAGGGCCGCCCGGGACCTCGGCATGAAGGCCCTCATGACCGGCCGCGACCACGCCAGCGGCACGGACCGCGTGCTGGAGGCGGCCCGAATGCTCGGCGCGTCGCCGGACAGCGTCGTCGTCAACGTCCAGGGCGACGAGCCGGCCCTGAACCCCGAGATGCTGACCGAGCTGATCCGGCCCTTCGAGGACCCGGCGGTGCAGGTCACCACCCTCGGGCACGTCATCGACGCCGAGGCGGCCCAGTCTCCGGACCGGGTCAAGATCGTGCGCGCGGCCGACGGCCGGGCCCTCTACTTTTCGCGCGCGCCCGTGCCCTTCGGCCGCGACAACCCACCGGAATATCTGGGCCACATCGGCCTGTACGGGCTGCGCATGCGCATCCTTGAAAAATTCAGCGCTTTGGGCGAGAGTCCGCTGGAGCGGCTGGAAAAGCTGGAACAGCTCCGCCTGCTCGAAGCCGGCATCCCCATCCATGTGGCCCTCACGCGGCACGCAAGCCACGGCGTGGACCGCCCCGAAGATCTGCAAACAGTCAGCGCACTCATGCGAGGAGAAGAATATATATGAAAGCGATTCTGGCCCTTGAGGACGGCACCTGGTTCGCCGGGCAGTCCTTCACCGGCCCCGGCGAGGCCGGCGGCGAAGTCATCTTCAACACCGGCATGTCCGGCTACCAGGAAATCCTGACGGACCCGTCCTACTACGGGCAGATGGTCTGCATGACCTACCCGCTCATCGGCAACTACGGCGTGAACCTGGAGGACGTGGAGTCCTCGCGCATCCACTGCCCGGCCTTCATCGTCAAGGAGTGCTGCAAGAAGCCGTCGAACTGGCGCGCCACCGAGAGCCTGCCGGACTACCTCGTGCGCCACGGCGTCATGGGCCTGGAAGGCATCGACACCCGCGCCCTGACCCGGCATCTGCGCATCAACGGCGCCATGCGCGGCATCATCTCGACCGAGGACCTGACGCCCGAGGAACTTGTCGCCAAGGCCAAGGCCCTGCCCTCCATGGAAGGCGCCAACCTGGTCGACTTCGTGGCCCCCAAGGAGCCCTACTACTGGACCGGCACCGAGCCGACCCCGGCGAAGATGGACGGCGATCTGCCCCTGTGGCCCGAAGGTTCCGAAGGCACCTTGCGCGTGGTCGTGTACGACTACGGCATCAAGTGGAACATCCTGCGCCTGCTGGCCGCCGAAGGTCTGACCATCCTGGCCGTACCCCCGAAGTTCCCGGTGGCGCTCGTCAAAAAATTGTCCCCCAGCGGCGTCTTCCTCTCCAACGGCCCCGGCGACCCGGCGACCCTCAAGGACGAGATCGCCATCATCAAGGAGCTGTGCGACCTCTTCCCCGTGGGCGGCATCTGCCTCGGCCACCAGCTCCTGGGCATCGCCCTGGGCGGCACGAGCTTCAAGCTGAAGTTCGGCCACCACGGCATCAACCATCCGGTACAGGACGACATTACCCGAAAGATCGAAATTTCTTCACAAAACCACGGTTTTTGCGTAGACATATCAAGTCTCGATTTTCTGGAGCAGACGCATCTCAACCTGAACGATCGGACCCTGGAAGGATTCCGGCACCGGACCAAGCCCATTTTCAGCGTGCAGCACCACCCCGAGGCGGGCCCCGGCCCCCACGACAGCCAGTACTTCTTCGCACGCTTCCGGCGCATGCTGGAGACCGGAAAGGTTCAATAACCCAAGACCGCACACCACGCGCAAGGAGCACCCATGTCGGCAGAGATTCTCAAGGCGAAGAAACAGCTTGGAGAAACCAGCATGCTGCTGAAACAGGGAAAGCTCCTTGCGGCCGTGGCCAACCTGCACGAAGCCGTCGGCTTCATCCTCAAGGCCCAGCTCCTCAAGCACGAACTGCAGGCCTTCACCGAGGCCCTGGACAAGGCCGCCTACGCCCTGGCCAACGACCGCGAACTCAAGAAAATCTATCCCCTGCAAATCAGCTACAAGCCCGGCGAGGAAAAGGAACTTCTTGCCAGCCTCTATGCCCTGCTGGCCTTCCTCCAGGAAAATCTTGCCGAAGAGGCCAACACCCACCTGGCCGCCCTGGCCGAATACCGCCGCAAGCAGCTCGAACTGGCCAGGAAGCATCTCCAGGAGGACGACCCCGCCAAGGCGAAGCAGGTCTGCGACCGCCTCATCGACGGCGCCCGCACGGACACGGAACTCAAGGTCACCGTGGCCGACATGTTCCTGGAATTCGGCAGATACGACGAGGCCCTCGAATACCTCAAATCCGCCTACGCCGACAATCCGGACTCGGCCCACATCTTCAACAAGCTCGGCATGGTCCTGCGCAAGTCCGGCCGCCTCGAGGAGGCCGAGAAATTCTACATCCAGGCCCTGGAACGCCAGACCAAGGACGAGGCCATCTACTTCAACCTCGGCCGCGTCTACCTCGACCAGAAGCGCTGGAAAAACGCCATCGCCGCCGCCGACCGCGCCCTCGCCATCAACGCGGAGTTCGCCGAGGCGCGGAAGATGAAGCTGTATGCGACGAAGCAGATGGGGGGATGACCTCACCGCGCCCTTCAGCATCTAACCGTTCCCGAGAAAAGACCTTTTTCGAATCCCGCGACCATTGGCACGCCTGGTGCTTAATGTTTTCAGACAGCCACAGGCTGCGAAAATTTTGACACCTCTTGCCAGGATGGCGGGAAAGACATGCACTTACGAAAACGCGTCCTCGTCACGGGCGGATCCGGGTTCCTGGGATCCCACCTCTGCGAACGCCTGCTCCAGGAAGGCTGCGAAGTCATCTGCGTGGACAACTTCTTCACCAGCTCCAAGCAGAACATCGAGCACCTCCTCCCCAACCCCCGCTTCGAAGTCATCCGCCACGACATCACCTTCCCGCTGTACGTCGAGGTGGATGAAATCTACAACTTGGCCTGCCCCGCCTCGCCCATCCACTACCAGTTCGACCCGGTGCAGACGATCAAGACGTGCGTGCACGGGGCCATCAACATGCTGGGACTGGCGAAAAGATTGCGGATTCCGATCTTCCAGGCTTCGACGTCGGAAGTGTACGGCGACCCGGAAGTGCACCCGCAGCCGGAGTCGTACTGGGGGAATGTGAACCCGGTCGGGTATCGTTCATGCTATGACGAGGGCAAGCGCTGCGCCGAGTCGCTTTTCTTCGCGTATCACAGACAGCACAACCTTCCTATCAAGGTGGGGAGACTGTTCAACACCTACGGCCCCAGAATGCACCCCAACGACGGCCGCGTGGTCTCGAACTTCATCATGCAGGCCCTGCAGGGCAAGCCTATCACCATTTACGGGGATGGCTCGCAGACACGGTCGTTCTGTTACGTGGACGATCTGGTCGAGCTGATGATCCGGTTCATGAGGAATGATCATGAGTTTTGCGGGCCGCTGAACATGGGGAACCCAGGGGAGTTCACGATTCTGGAACTGGCCCAGCATGTAATCGAATTGACAGGCAGTTCCTCGACTATCTCTTTCGCGACCCGGCCCAACGACGATCCCCGCCAGCGTCAACCCGATATCACTGTCGCCCAAACGCGGTACGGATGGGCCCCGAAGGTCCGCCTGCGCGACGGCCTGACGCTGACGAGCGCTTACTTCAGAACGCTCCTTGCGTCGGGCGAATTGAGGGAGAGATAGATTATGCGTGCTCATATCATGTCCGGCAGAAGAGCTGGAGATCAACACGTTCTGGTTGCTCATTCTGTCAAGGCTAAAGACAAGCTTGACTGGTAACCGAACTATTCAACCTTGCAACGTGTTTTGAATTCAGCTTGGACATAGGCCAAGCAGCACTCACGCAAGCCTGACCAAGCAGTCGGAAGAGGAGCAAATCATGTTTGACGGTAAATCCATCCTCATTACCGGAGGGACTGGTTCTTTCGGCAAGGCCTTCATCAAAACCTTGCTGACCAAACATCGCCCCCGACGCATTGCCGTCTATTCGCGTGACGAGCTCAAGCAATTTGAAATGCAGCAGGAATTCAACTCACCGGAGATGCGCTACTTCATTGGAGATGTCCGGGACCGAGAACGTTTGACCATGGCCATGCGAGGTGTCGATTATGTGGTGCATGCAGCCGCTTTGAAGCAGGTCCCTGCTGCAGAATACAATCCTATGGAATGTGTAAAGACAAATGTCTACGGAGCAGAGAATGTTGTTCACGCAGCTCTTGCCTGTAACGTTAGTCAGGTTATCGCCCTATCTACAGACAAAGCTGCCAATCCAATCAATCTCTATGGAGCAACCAAACTCTGTTCGGACAAAATTTTTGTGGCAGCCAACAATATCGCGGGCGGAATCAATACGAGTTTCAGCGTAGTGCGTTATGGCAACGTAGTAGGCTCACGCGGCTCTGTCGTGCCATATTTCCGCAAACTCATTACAAACGGCACTGATCATTTGCCTGTGACGCATTCAGAAATGACACGCTTTTGGATCACGCTCGAACAGGGAATCCGTTTTGTCACCAACAGCTTCGAAAGAATGCGTGGAGGTGAAATCTTTATCCCAAAGATTCCATCGGTACGCATTGTTGACCTTGCCAAGGCAATGGCACCTACACTGCGACATAAGATCATCGGTATACGTCCCGGAGAAAAGCTGCACGAAATCATGTGCCCCAAAGATGACTCACACTTGACCCTGGAATTCAATGATCATTACGTCATCAAGCCGTCCATCACATTTTCTCATCGTGAAAATGGATTTGAAACAAATCGAAAAAATGAACGCGGAATTCCGGTCATGCAGGGATTTGAGTACAATTCTGGGGACAACCCGCATTTCTTAAGCATCGAAGAAATACTGGAAGTCAATCACTTGTCCGAGGCTGTATGATTCCATATGGCCGCCAGCACATCAGCCAAAAGGATATCGATGCCGTCGTCGATGTCCTGCGTTCTGATTTCCTTACCCAAGGACCCATGGTTCCCGCCTTTGAACAGGCTGTCGCCAAACGCGTCAAAGCCTGCCATGCCGTTGCCGTCAGTTCCGCCACGAGCGCCTTGCACATTGCTTGCCTAGCTCTCGGCCTGCAACAGGGCGACGTTCTGTGGACCGTTCCAAACTCCTTTCCCGCCTCGGCCAACTGCGGGTTGTACTGTGGGGCGACGGTGGACTTTGTCGACATCGACCCGGCCACATGCAATCTGAGCATTCCTGCTCTGGAAGCCAAGCTCGAATTCGCACGCCGACATGACTGCCTCCCCAAAATTGTCGTACCGGTTCATTTCGCCGGCCAACCCGTTGAACAGGAAAAAATCTGGCAGCTCAGTCAGCAGTATGGATTCGCCATTATTGAAGACGCCTCCCATGCCATTGGCGCCAGCCGTTCCGGTGAGCCCGTCGGCAGCTGTAGATGGTCTCATATCACCGTTTTCAGCTTCCACCCGGTCAAGATCATAACGACAGGCGAAGGTGGCATGGCCACGACCAACGATGATGAGTTGGCCAAAACCATGGCCCTGCTCCGAACTCACGGCATAACCCGTGACCCGACGCTGTTCTGTGGCCAAAAGGCAGCGCAAACAGGCCCGGCACGACCGTGGTATTACGAACAGATCTGCCTTGGATTCAATTACCGGATGACGGACATAGAGGCATCCCTGGGCCTCAGCCAGCTCAACCGTCTCGACAATTTTATCCAACGCCGCAACGAGATCGCCAATACGTATACCGCACAGCTTGCGGAGCTTCCAATCCGCCTCCCCCATGTTGCTCCGGATAATGTCAGCGCATTTCATCTCTACACGATCCATATTTCAGCGAATAGCACGGATGAATACGAACGCATATTTAACGCTCTTCGGCATGATGGCATTGGAGTTAATCTTCACTATCTGCCGATTCATCTACATCCTTTCTACAGAAATATCGGGTTCACTGATGGCATGTTCCCCAATGCGGAAAATCACGCCAGCACAGCGTTGAGTCTTCCCATATTCCCAGACATGTCTCAAGAAGACCAGCAGCATGTCATCGCGATGCTGCGCAAGCATATCAATTCGTAAAACAGCGAAAGCCACATTTGCATATCGACAAAGAGGGAAATCGTGACGACTAACCAATACTCCACAGTACAGGAAGAATTCTGGGCTGGAGAATTCGGCGATCAGTACATCAACAGAAATTGCGATACACAGAGTATCGCAAATAATATTGTTTTTTTCTCGAAAATTTTCAGCAAAATTATTTCATTGGATTCAGCCATCGAGTTCGGAGCAAACATAGGGCTCAACGCTGATGCCATCAAACACATTTTGCCAGATATTCATCTTGATGCCGTTGAAATCAATCCCTCTGCCGCAAAAATACTGCGAGAAAAAAATATATGCAGCACCGTTTTCAACGAATCAATACTCACATTTGAATCTGAAAATAGATACGAATTGACATTTACAAAAGGAGTACTAATCCATATTTCCCCTGAAATACTCCCAGATGTTTACGATAAACTCTTTACATATTCAAAAAAATATATCCTGATTGCAGAATACTACAACCCGACACCAACAACAGTCGCCTATAGAGGTCACACAGAAAGGCTGTTCAAGCGGGATTTCGCCGGCGACATGCTTGACAGGTACGACTCGCTGCAGCTTGTTGACTACGGTTTTACCTATCGGCGGGACATCTTTCCGCAGGACGACATGACCTGGTTTCTATTGGAGCGGAGATGAAATCGATCCTTGTGATAGCGGCGCATCCTGACGACGAGACCCTCGGTTGCGGCGGCACTATCGCCAGCTTCGCAAACCAGGGGCACGAGGTCCATGTCGCCTTTTTGGCGGACGGAACAGGTGCCCGTGAGACTGGGCTGCAGCCATCCCGCGCCATTCTTGATCACCGTCGCGAGGCTGCCGTACAAGCCTGCGCCATCCTCGGCACACGTACACCACTGTTCTTCGACTTCCCCGACAACCAGATGGACACCGTTCCCCTGCTGCGCATCGTCCAGACAGTAGAGTATCTTATCATGGCCCATTCGCCATCCATTGTCATCACGCACCACGCCGGCGACGTGAATATCGACCACCAGCGCACGCACCAGGCCGTCATCACTGCCTGTCGGCCGCAACCCGGCCATCCGGTTGCAACACTGCTCTTCTTTGAGACACCTTCCAGCACGGAATGGATGCCTGCCGCTTCGAGCAACCCCTTTGCGCCCAACTGGTTCGTGGACATCACCGCTACCTTGGGTCGCAAACTTGACGCCCTCCGCGCGTATGAGGACGAAATGCGCTCCTGGCCCCATCCGAGATCCCACAAGGGCATCGAATATCTCGCACGCTGGCGTGGCGCCACCATGGGTCTTGAGGCCGCCGAAGCGTTCATGGTGGGGAGACACCTGACATGAACATCGTTTTTCGCGTCGACGCCTCCCGCTCGATGGGAAGCGGACACCTCATGCGCTGCTTGACCCTTGCCGAAGCATTGCGCACCAAAGGCGAACATCAGATCCACTTCATCTGCCGGAGTCATCCCGGAGACCTTCGTGAACTTCTGAATGACAGACACATCCAGTATTCCATGCTCCCGGAAGTCAAGACGCAAATCGACTCGCCCGACACCGAAAACAGCCATGCGCACTGGCTTGGAACCTCCCAGGCCGAAGACGCCAGACAAACGATTAACGCGTTAGGTTCCCTAGTCCCGGACTGGCTCATCGTTGATCACTATGGCCTGGACGCGGAATGGGAAGTGCCCCTTCGCTCCAAGGCAAAACGAATCATGGTCATCGACGACTTGGCCGACCGTAGGCACGACTGCGACCTGCTTCTCGACCAGACTTTTCTCCCCCATACCGAGACCCGGTATGCACTTCTGGCCCCTCCCGACTGTCGGTTGCTCCTGGGACCATCATGGGCGTTGGTCCGCCCGGAATTTGCGGCTCTTCGTGGGCACAGCATGCTCCGCCGCACCCTGCCCAGGCTCAGCAAAATACTCGTGTGCATGGGTGGCAGCGATCCCTCCAACGAGACCATGAAGGTCGTCGAGGGGCTAATCCAGAGTAATAAACGGCTAGCCGTGGATGTGATCGTGGGCGGCGCGTACACGGAAACGGCTGCGTTGCAGAAAATTCTCTGTTCCATGCCCGCCTCACGGCTGCACATTCAAACTGACCACATGGCACAAATCATGGCAGAAGCGGATTTTGCCATTACATCCGGTGGGACCATCACCTGGGAAAAATGTGTTTTGGGTCTTCCCGGCATGACCGTCATTCTTGACGCCAATCAAGAGTTGATTGCACAAAATATGCATAGCGCTGAAGCACAGATCACCTTGGGTCGTGGGCATTCGCTGTCCGCCAGGGATTACGCCGAATGCCTTGATTCCGTCACACCGACGATGATGACGCGTCTGTCACGCCAGGCCGCGGCGATCTGCGACGGTCAAGGCGCCGAACGAGTCTGCGAAATCCTGCTGCAAGGAGAACACCGGGATGCCGCATAGCATTGACATCGGGAACAAAACAGTCGGCCCGGGGGCTCGGTGCTTCATAGCCGCCGAGATAGGTATCAACCATAATGGAGACATGGATCTTGCAGAACGCATGATTCGGGCCGCCGCCGAAGCAGGGGCCGATGCGGTCAAATTCCAGAACTACCGCACCGAGGATTTTGTCGCCGACCACAGCCTGTTTCTGGAATACAACTCGCGCGGCGAGATTGTGCGCGAACCGCAGTACGATCTTTTCAAACGCTGCGAACTCGATCGCGACGACTTGGCCCGCCTGTCCCGCTGCTGCGCGGACAACGGCTTGATTTTCTTCAGTACGCCCACCGGCCAAGAGTCGCTGGACGATCTACTGGCGCTTGGAGTCCCCTTGCTCAAAAACGGTTCGGACTACCTCGGTCATTTGCCGCTGATTCGCGCCATGGCCCGCTCGGGCCTTCCTGCCGTCCTGTCCACGGGCATGGCCACCCTGGCCGAAATGGACGACGCAGTGCGGGCCTTCCGCGAGGCTGGTGGCACAGACCTGATCCTGCTGCACTGCACCTCATCCTACCCGACACCCGACGATCAGGTGAATTTGCGAAAAATTCCCGCCATGCAAGCGGCTTTCGGCTGCCTGACGGGCTTCAGCGACCACACCGCGGGCATCGTTGCCGCCTTGGGCGCGGTGACGCTTGGCGCGTGCATGGTGGAAAAACACTTCACCCTGGACCGCGATTTGCACGGCCCGGACCACTGGTTTTCCGCCACGCCCGACGAACTGAGCGACCTAGTGCGGGCAGTACGGGCCCTGGAGGCGTCCCTAGGGAGCTCCGCCTTGGGGCCGGCGGAATGCGAAAGCGCTGGCCGCGCCTTGTTTCGCCTTTCCTGCGCCGCCCGGGTCGCGCTGCCCGCAGGACACCAGTTGCGTGCGGAGGATGTGACGTTTCAGCGCCCTGGCACCGGCCTGCCGCCATCGGCAATGGGCTGGATACTCCACGCACGACTCGCGAACCCTGTAGCGGCAGGCCATATTTTCACTAGGGAGGATTTCCAATGACCCGCAGCAATGACGCAGATCCGGTTTGGGAAGAGAAGTACAGATCCGGCCATGCTCAGCGCTATCCATGGGACAGCGTGGTCAGCTTCGTGTTCCGCAACGCGCCACGCGACAGGCCGCGAAGCGAGGTTTCCATCCTGGAGGTGGGCTGCGGCACGGGCTCGAACCTGTGGTTCATGGCCCGCGAAGGCTTCCGCGCGGCAGGGATTGATGCAAGCCCCAGCGCCATAGCCGCGGCCAAGGCGCGCATGGAAGTCGAATCACTTCAGGTCGACCTGCGCGTGGGCAGCTTTGCGGAACTTCCATTTCCGGACGCCAGCTTCGATTTGGCTGTGGACCGCGGATCACTGACGTGTGTTGGCGATAGCGTCGTGCGGCAAGCAATCAAGGAATTGCGGCGCACGTTGAAGCCAGGCGGCCTTTTACTGTTCAATCCTTACAGCGCCGCCCACGGCAGTCGGATTTCCGGCAAAGCCGGCGAGGATGGATTAACGTACGACATCAAGTCAGGAACGATGCAAGGAGTCGGGCACATCCGCTTTTACAGCCGACAGGAAGTCCATGATGTATTGGGTCACGGGTTCAAAATACTCTCCTGTCAGCATCTTGAACTGAAGGACGATACCGCTTCACCGGAGGAAACGCATACCGAATGGCGGGTCATCGCCCGCCGTCTGGATGAGGATTGATGGCATGCGTGCCGTGTTCATGGGCAATCACGACGTAGGCGTCACCGTGATGAACTCCTTGGCGGAACTGGGTGCTTTGATCGGAGTGGTTGGCCACCCGCCAGACCCTGAAGACGGAGTGCGCTACACGTCGGTCTTTGACCGTGCAGCCGAGTTGGGAATGCCCAGGCTTCGAGTTGCCGGGCGAGACCCAGAATTGCAGGAATTCATTGCAACCCTCGCGCCCGACGTGCTGATCGTGGCCGACTACCGCTACCTGTTGCCCGCATCTGTCATCGCGCTGGCCCCCTTCGGCGCGGTGAATTTCCATCCCAGCCTGCTCCCCGCCTACCGGGGCCGCGCCCCCATCAACTGGGCCATCCTGCGCGGCGAGACGGAACTGGGCTTGACCGCTCACCTCATCGACGAGGGCACGGACACCGGAGATGTGATTGCCCAACGACGCTATACCCTGGATTCGGAGGAGGATGTGGGCGACGCCCTGCGCAAGCTCTATCCTCTGTACCACGAGCTAACGCTTGAGATTGCGACGGCCTTGGCCAAAGGCCACCTGACGCGCACACCGCAGGATCATTCCCGTGCCACGATATTTCCACGCAGGCGCCCCGAAGACGGCCTGGTAGATTTTTCCCTATCGGCACGAGAAGTCCTGAATCTCATCCGGGCCGTGGCCCGACCGTATCCCGGAGCATTCGCCTGGTGCGAAGACACACGCGTCACGTTCTGGAAGGCACGGATTGCAGAGACTACCGATACATCATCGGTGCCAAGAGGAACCGTGACACATACGGTTGCAGGCCAATTCACGGTGTCATGTGGAGCAGGCGCATTGGAAGTCATGGCCTGGGAGACAGACCGACCCGAGTGGACACCGAAGCCGGGCCAAGGCTTCACCGTGAGGCGCGTGGAACCGGAACGGACGGGAACAAACGCATGAGCAATACTTCCGCATCCGACAACGCCCGCATCGCGTCGCATTTTTCCTCCTTGCTTGCAGAGTATGGGATGTCTGCCAAGTCCCTCGACTGGGGCAGTCGGCAATCACAGGAAACGCGCTTCGCCGTGCTGGCGGGCGTGGCAGACCTTTCCGGCGCGTCAATCCTCGATGTGGGATGCGGACTGGCCGACTTCCACGCGTGGCTGTTGGAACAGGGAGTGCCGCACGACTACACCGGCATCGACGTCACCCCGGAAATGGTGGTGGTCGCCTCGGCACGCTTTCCTGACATCACGGTGCATCATGGGGAAATTCTTGCCTGCACCCTTTTTCCGGAACGATCCTTCGATTACGTGTTCGCCAGCGGGATTTTTTATCTGCGACAGGAAGCGCCTGAAGCGTACATGCAAGCCACTGTGAACCGTCTTTTCTCACTCTGTCGCAAGGGCTTGTCCTTCAATTCCCTGAGCGCATGGTCTTCCGCGCGCGATCCGGGCGAGTTCTACGCCAGCCCGTTGACCACGGCCGCTTGGTGCGCGGAACTGACCTCCCGGCTGGTCCTACGTCACGACTATCACGCGGGCGACTTCACCATCTATCTGTATCGCGAGAGAAGCGCATGATCGTTTCCATCATGCAGCCCGCTTATCTGCCGTGGCCCGGTTACTTTCACCGCATAATGGCCAGCGACGTTCACGTGGTCCTCGACAACGTGGACATTGACCTGAACAGCCGGACCAAATTCGCCAGCCGCAACCGCATCCGCACACCGCAGGGATTCAGCTGGCTCACAGTCCCCCTGCGCGGGGACAGCCCGAGCAGACGCATCGACGAATTGCAGGTGTTCGAGGAAAGCGGTTGGCGACGCACCCATTTGCGCACCCTCGACCAGTTCTACGCAAAGGCTCCGCATTACGCCGGACACCGCGAGGCCGTACACGAACTAATCGCACCGGCCCAGGGCGAATTCATGCAGACTGTGATGCCACTCACGGACTACCTGTGCGAAGTCCTGGGATTGAACGTGCCATGCGTGCTTGCCTCCACCCTGGGCATAACCAGTACCAAAAGCGAATTAATTCTGGATATCTGCACCGCGCTGGGAGCCTCGACCTACATTTCCGGACCATTCGGCCGCACCTACCTCGACGCGTCAGCCTTTGCCTCCCGGGGAGTGCGTCTGTTGATTCACGAATATTCCCCCCAACCCTACGCGCAATGCTTTCCGGGTTTTGTCCCGGCCTTGTCCGTGATCGACATGCTGTTCAATCATGGGCATGCAACGCAGGAACTGATCCGCGCAGGGCAAGAGAATTCCCTTTCCGAGGAGTGAGCATGGAGCACAACAATGCATTCATCAAAATAGGTTCAAAACGCATTGGGGATGGCCATCCTGTGTTCTGCATCGCTGAAGCGGGTACTACCGCCAACGGTGATCTGAACACGGCCAAGGAACTGATCCATGTGGCCGCCGAGGCCGGATTTGACGCCGTCAAATTCCAGACAATTGATCCCGAGCAGCTTTCCGACCGCACCGTGGTCTACCGCTACAAGACCCTGGCTGGTGAAGCGCAAGAGAACATGTACGAGATGTTCAAGAGCCTTGTCTTCTCGCCCGAGCAATGGCTCGAACTGGCCGATACGGCTCGCAAGGCAGGGATTCTGTTCTTCTCCACCATCGACTATCCTGCTGGTGTGGACATGTTGCTTACATGCGAAGTACCTGCATTCAAAATCGGCTCGTGGGACGTGACTTTCGATCAACTGCTGGCCCGTGTGGCCGCCACGGGCAAACCCATCGTGTTCGACCTTGGCCCGGCCACCCTAGAGGACGTCGCGCACCTCATTTCCGTCTGCCAGGCATACGGCAACACTCAACTGTTACCACTGCACGACTTCCACACTGCGCTGCCGAGCGAGATGAATATGCGCACGATCAGCTTTCTCAAGCGGACCCTGCGGGGGCCGGCGGGGTTTTCCTCCCCAGGCCGCAACGATGACTTGGACCTGATGGCTGTGGCCTTAGGCGCCAACGTCCTTGAAAAGCGCATCACGTTGCGCCGAGATTCAGCCGGACACCACCATGTACTGTGCCTTGAACCACACGAATGCCGTCCTTGGCTCGACCGGATACGCTTTGCGGAGCAAGCTTTGGGGAATGAAGGCATCTTCCCTTCCGAAGCCGATTTGTGCGATGCGCGGGAATATTTCCGTAGCCTCGCCACCTGCGCCCCTGTAACAAAGGGCGATACATTCTCGTGGAAGAACTTAGACGCCAAACGACCAGGGACCGGCATCCCTTTGCGACACGCCAACCTCATATTGGGCAGGCAGGCCAAACGCGACATCCCTGCCAACACACTCCTGACGTGGAGCGATCTATAATGAGCGCCGCACCGCGAAAACCACTGTGTCTGATCCCCGCGCGAGGCGGGTCTAAACGCATACCTCGAAAGAACATCGCTCTGTTGGGCGACAAACCGCTGCTGACCTGGACCATCACTCCAGCCTTGGAGTCTGGCTTGTTCGACAACGTATATGTTTCGTCCGAGGATGAAGAAATTTTATCGATAGCCAGGAAATACGGTGCAGTGGCAATCCCCCGCTTCCCACGTTTGGCCGAAGACAATACCACATTGTTGGACCTATGCATGGAGATTCTTCCAGATTTGGCGAACAGAGCAAAGGCGACAGATCTTTACCTACTCACACCCACCTCGCCCTTTCGCACAGCGCAAACCATGTGTCGTGCGTGGGAAGAATACCTATCATGCAGAGGCAGTTCGCTGATAAGCGTTGAGCCTCTTGACTATCCACCCCAGTGGGCACTGACACTACACAACAACCGGCTGAAACCTTTGTTTCCAGATTTATATGACACACCTCGTCTTAAACTTGAACCAAGTCTGAAGCATGACGGGGGGCACATCATCACCTGCATCCGTCGCCTATTGTCGGAATCGGACTTTTTTGGTGAACATGCGCACCCCTTCTTCGCTCCGGAAAATGAACACCTCGACATTGATCATCCACATGACCTTGAACGTGCCAATTCTATTCTTGAACAAGCAAAGGCCCAAGATGCGCCGCACGGAAAAATCATTCTTTAGTCAAAATCTGAACTACAGTGCATTTTACATGGGGATTTCTAGAAGGAGTACCGCTGAATTTACTACACAACAACAGTGTCAAGACTTAAAAATGTAGGACATCCATGACAGCCGCCATACATCACAGACCATCCCAAGAATTGCTGGAACGATTATCTGCCGAACGCCCACAGCAGACACCAGAACTATTTCCTAGCAACGACTATTATGGACATGCCGATATACTGAAACGCTACGTTAAACTTCCTAAAACCATCGCACTAAAAGGGGTGATCGAGCACGGATCGCGCTTGGACAACACCAACTGGGCAGTAGAGATTGACGCGCCGGCCTTTATCTATTTTGTTTGGAGTCCACGAAGATTCGACGTCGTGCAACGACACGCCAACAGATCTTGCTACGCTCTAGGGCCAATGATCCAGTACGTGCCACCTCTGCGAACAGAACGACTGAAAGCGTTGGAGGACACTTACGGCCGCAATCTTTTGTTTTTTCCCAGCCATTCCTCGCACTGGGTGGACACCAATTACGACATTGAAAATATGTGTAATCACTTAGAAGATATAGGATCAAGATTTCAAACTATACGCGTGTGCATGTATTGGCGCGATATTCAACGAAATCTTCATATTCCATACGAAAAACGAGGATTCCTGGTACAGTGCGCGGGACATATCTACGATCGACTTTTTTACAACCGCCTACGAGAACTCATCGAACCAGCCACGATCACCGCGTCCATGGTGCCCGGATCCCACATTGGACACAGCTTATGCCTAGGCAAGCCGTATTGGCATCTGCCCGCACCAGTTGAATTCATAACTGATTATGCTCAATCGCAACACAATTGCGATTTAAACTTTTGGCAAAGCGATATCGCAACTGTCATTAAAAAACTTTTCGCGCCCCAAGAGGAGCATATCAACCCAGAACAACTCGCTTTCGCCGTACACATCTTCGGACTGAATCAGCACAAATCTCCTTCTTCCCTTCGGATCATCTTAGAACTTGCTGAGGAAATTTGGACGCTGTCCCAACAACCTGACGCATCTCAAAATCGATTACTCGCATGCATGCTGCTAGCGAAGGGACTGGAATACTTACATAAGCAGGACCGCATCACTGCCTTACGGCTCACCGAACAAGCAGCAAAGCACGCACCGGATTTTGCCGAACGCGCACTCAGCCAGTTGCACGACAGCAAACCGCTGCAACTCAACAACCCTACTCCATGTCGTGCCACTGTCTAGGAATCGTAACAGTTTCGTGCCCCCCGCGGCGCTGCTCTGCAAGATACCACAAGGCAAAATGAGCAACCCCTTCCGCCAGCGTCACCCTCGCTGAAAATCCTAGATCCGCAAGGCGTGAAACATCCGCCTGCCAATAAAGCGGGTCTCCCGCGCGCACCTTGCCCGAAAATCGCGGAGAAACGCCGGCAACTAGATGTGACGCCAACAGTTCCACCAGTTCGCGCACCGTGACCCCCTCACCCTGTGCCACGTTGAGAGTCACATTCCTGACATCACGCTCAATGCACCGGTCTATGAGTCGGGCCACGTCCCAGGCATGAATATAATCACGGGTCTCTAGGCCAGAGCCGTGCAGCACCAAATCCCCTGCCATGATTTTCCCCGCAGCATCCCACAGCAATTGCTTGCGCAATCCCGCTCCATATCCAGAAAAAATACGCAAAATAAGAAACGGAATCCCATAATCCGCATTGGCATCACGCAACAGAGTTTCGCTGATGATTTTATGTCGCCCATATGGCGAAATCGGCTGAAGCTTGGAACATTCCGCCACGGGAAGTCGCTGAGGATTGCCATACACGGCCGCACTGGATGGAAAAATAATGGTCGGCATCAGACGGTATTGCTTTATCGTCTCCAGTAAATGCGCAACAAGTCCAGGGCCAGCTTGAAAATCTTCCTCGGGATGCACTACTGAAAACGGCACCGAGGCAGAACCTGCGCAATGCACCACGACATCGGGACGTGTCACGGCCAACAATTCAGGCAATCCAGTCGGAAACGTTACCTGATGGTACTCCATATCCAGTGCCGCCAAAGGTTGAGCGGACCTGCCGATTCCGACGACGCGATGCCGACACGCCAAACGCCGAGCGACCCATGCTCCGAGAAATCCGTTGACGCCGGTAATAAGTATTACTTTCCTACTCATAGTTTCACGCATTCGTCACCTTGTTGCAAAAAACGCTTTTTCCAAGCATCCACACCCCGGCCGAGACTTCAAAGCTTTCTCAGCTTGGCACTTATTATGCAATATTTTATCCAATTCTCTCGTTCACAGCCAACAAGGATTTTCCATGCATACACGAAACCCAACCTTGGGATTGGTTATCCAGTGGGGCAGCGACGGCTGGACAGGCGGCCCCAACTATCTGAAAAACATAGCACTCGCCGTGGCTGCAGTGCCGCCGTCACATCGAATTCGCATGGTGTTTTTGGTGCGCCCGGATCAAGTGGACCACCTGCACCAGTATCAGGGCATTCTGGCCCTGGCCGACGACGTGCGCCCGTTCGCCCCAGGGGTACCCCTGGAAGACATCGACGTGCTGTATCCCTTTCCGGGCAACAGCCAAGACATTTCGACCATACCTGCACGCGTCCACTGGGTTCCGGATTTTCAACACTGCAATCTTCCGGACCTTTTTAGCAAGCAAGACGTCGAATGGCGCAACAGGCATTTTGCCGCCTTGGCTGCAGGACAGGAAATGGTGGTGCTCAGCAGTAGGTGCGCCCTTGATGACTTCAAACGATTCTTCAAGGTGCAGTGCCCGACTCATGTGCTGCGATTCGCTTCGTCCCCAGAACCGGGCTGGCTGGAAGGCGATCCCCATGCCACCATCGCGCGATGGAATCTCAATCCGCAGTATTTGATGTGCTGCAACCAATTCTGGAAGCACAAGGACCATCTTACCTTGTTCAAAGCACTGCACCTCCTTCGCCAGGCCGGCCACACGGTGCAGCTTGTATGCACAGGATCAACCGAGGACCATCGACATCCTGAATATTTTGCGTCTTTGCAGCAATTCCTTGAGACGCACGATCTCACGGAACACGTGCGCATTCTTGGGCTCATCGACCGCGGCGAGCAAATCCAGCTGCTGCGCGCCGCCTTGGCCGTAGTGCAGCCATCTTTGTTCGAAGGCTGGAGCACGGTGCTTGAGGACTGCCGCATGCTGGGCAAGACGGTGATCTACTCTGACATTCCCGTGCACCAGGAGCAGTCCCCCCCGCACGGTGTTCCCTTTGAAGCCGGGGATGCCCAGGCACTTGCCAAAATATTGATGAAACATCTGGACACATGGTCTTCCACAGCCGGCACCCCCAGGGAGGCCCAAGCTCTGCACGACTGCGCCGACGCCCGTATGCGATTCGGCCTCGAGATTGGCCGCATGGTCCGGCAGGCCATGCAGCTCCCGCGCCCCATGGACACTTCTTGCACGCCTCGCGTGTTACCCCCCGTGACGGCCACCACGGACGAGGTGATTGCCAACAGCTTCCGCATCAAAGGCACGCAGTGGTACGCCCCGCCGCTGGCCGGGGCTTCCACCCTGGCAGCGCCCCTGTTCGAAGCAGACACCTACCGTGGCACCCTGCACGTACTCAAACAGCTTGCTGAGGATGAATACCTCGTATTTTTGCGCGGGTTCATGTCCCGCGGAATCAAACGATTCGGAACGCACTGGAGATATGCGGACATTTGCACCGTGCTGTACGCCCTGGCCCACGCCCTTGAGGTTGAGCACTATCTGGAAATCGGCGTGAGACAAGGGCGCAGCATGGCCATGGTGGCTTCCCGCCGACCTGGGGTCCATGTGGCGGCCTTCGACATGTGGCGGCAGGACTACGCCGGCATGGACAATCCCGGACCTGACTTCGTGCGCGCTCAGATGGGACGATTAGGCCATACGGGCCGTCTTGAATTCATTGACGGAAATTCGCACGAGACCCTGCCTCGGTATTTCGCGTCTCATCCACGTCAGACTTTTGACCTCATCACCGTGGATGGTGACCATTCCCCGGAAGGAGCCGCAGCAGACCTGCGCGATGTGCTGCCCCGCTTGCGGGTCGGCGGGGCCATCGTCTTCGACGACATTGCCCACCCATCTCACCCCGAGTTGCAGCAGGTCTGGCGCGACGAGGTTGCATCACGGCCAGAAATGACCTGTTTCGAATTCACCGAAATCGGCTATGGAGTGGCCTTTGCTGTGCGCATGCGTTGACCACTGCCCCCAGGAACCTTTTTGCGACAACATACCATGAACACTGATTCTCCTGCCAGCTACCCGGCCTTCTCCCTGCTCCTTCCCACGAAGGACCGCTACGAACTCTTGGTGCGCATGTTGGCATCCGTGGAGACTGCTGCGCACGGAATGCCTTGGGAAGCCCTGGTACTCTATGCAGATCCAGACGACCGCGCGCAGGACCTCCCCCGGCGCTTTCCCCAAGTGATCCTCTTGGACCAATCTAACCACTTCCCCCCCGGTCGACCGAAATGGCCCGCCATGATGCAATTCCTGCTTCAGAAGGCCCGTGCCCCATGGTACATGTATGCATCCGACGACATCATTTTTGAACCCCGATCAATTCTACGTGCTTTTCAAGCCTTAAACCGCCAGCCAGGCTTGGCTGCTGGCGTGGCCATGGCCTATCGCAACATCAGCGCGTCCAAGCCAGAATGGGCCCAATTCGGAATTGATCTGACACTGGGAGATCAAGTGCTTGTCAACTACGGGTTCCTCAACACAGCCCTGTCCAAGGCCGTGGGAGGATTCAACGATACGTATCAATTTTACTGTGCTGACGGGGACATATGCCTACGCCTTTTGCAAGCTGGTCACCGCATTGTTCCATGCCTGGACGCACACGTGACACACGACAACGTCCTTGATTGTCTCAAGGAAAGCAATGCATCCTTGGCCGATGCTGACATTGCCGCGTATCGCCGACAATGGACGCCGCACTACTACGATGTGAATGAAATATATCGGCTTCTTCCCGACAAGCCCATAGCCGACCGTTTCCTGCCGCTTGGACTCCATACGCCAATCACACAGCATCCCAGTGGCAAGAACGAGATTAAACCTGGCCAAGACGCCCTCTCCGCCCTGTACCAAGCAGGTCTTTACAGTCCCGGCCAGCCCCTGCGCCTGCATCTGGGCTGCGGCGAAAACCACCTCGACGGCTACGTCAACATAGACCACCCGCCCGACCGCCACGCCGTCATGACCCCGCGGGCGGACATCTTCGCCGACATCAAGGAACTGCGCTTTCCCGACAACTGTCTGGCGGAAATCCGCCTGCATCACGTCTTCGAGCACTTCAACCGCGTCGAGGCCCTCGGCCTGCTCATCCGCTGGCACCGCTGGCTGCGCGTGGGCGGCATCCTGCACATCGAGACGCCGGACCTGGCCGGCAGTGCCAAGACCGTCCTCGGGGCCGTGCCTTTCAAGCAAAAATGCGCCGCCGTCCGTCATCTGGCCGGCGACCAGACCGAAACGTGGGCCTACCATGTGGACCACTGGTTCCCGGAACGATTCCACGCCACCTTTTCCCACATGGGCTTCGGCGAACCGAAACTGCGAACGGAAACCTGGAACCGCCCGCCGCACCTGGCCAACGTGACGGCCATCGGAGTCAAGACGGCCGATCTGCCGACCCACAAACTGCTCCAGGCTGCCGATGAACTGCTGTGGCTCAGCACGGTGGCCGCCTCGGAACTGCCGACCTACGAGGTCTGGAAACGGCAACTGCGGAACTTCCTGGCATACCGCCCCGTGCATCCCGCGCCGCCCCCCGCCGCAGACATCCGGGACCTGCTGCCCACTCCGCCCGACTCGCCGCCTCTTGAGGATATTCACGACTTCAACCAGCGCGGTCGCGACAGATGGGTGGCCGCCAAGGCGGCTGCAACCCCGGCCGGCTCCGCGGTTTTGGACGTGGGGGCAGGCACATGCCCGTACCGACGGCTCTTTGCCCACTGCCGTTACACTGCCCACGACTTCAAGGGATACGAAGGCGTCAAGCTCGGCGGGGGCACATCCTACGGGGAGATCGATCTGATCGGCGACATCGCGGCCATTCCCGCGCCGGACGCCGCCTTCGACGTGGTCATCTGCACCGAGGTTCTCGAACACGTCCCCGACCCGGTTGCCGCCCTGCGCGAGATGTGCCGCCTGCTCAGGCCCGGCGGCCGACTGCTGCTGACCGCCCCGCTGGGCTCGGGACTGCATCAGGAACCGTTCCATTATTATGGAGGCTTCACCCGGCACTTCTACGAGCGTTTTCTGCCGCCCCTGGGCATCCAGCTGACCGAGGTGCTGCCCCATGGCGGATTTTTCCTGCACCTCGCCCAGGAGTGCGCCCGCGTGGCCTGGACCTTCGACCAGCACAAGGACTTCCACGGCGACCGCGCCGAAAGCATACGGGAACTGTTCGCCGAGCACCTCCCTAGGTATCTGCAGGCCATGGACGCTCGGTACATGAACGAAGCCTTTACCGTGGGCTACTTCGTCGAGGGCGTTAAAGCATGAATATCCAGGCGATCATTTTCAGCAAAGACAGAGCACTGCAGTTGCAGGCAACCCTGGAGTCCCTCCTCGGACAATGCTCCGATGCGGCAACGGCGGGCATCCGGGTACTGTACAAAGCCTCCGACGTTCGTCATGAGCGCCAGTACCGGATGCTGCGGATGCGGTTTCCGGGCGTGCAGTTCGCGGCGGAAACCCACTTCCGCCCCCAACTGCTGCGCCTGGCCGCCGATGCGCCGTGGCTGCTTCTTCTGGTGGACGACGCGGTGTTCCATCGCCCCTTCACGCTGGCCGAATGCGTCACGGCTTTGGAATCCCAGCCCGAAGCGTTGTCCGTATCCCTGCTGCTGGGAGCCAACACCGTCACATGTCACACTCGGAACGCCCCCCAACCGGTACCTTCCTTGGAAGGGGTGGCAAATTCCCGGCTGCTGAGGTTCCGCTGGCAGGGCGCTTCCCATGATTTCGGTTATCCCCTGGAGGTGTCGGGCTCGCTGTACCGCACCCCCCACATCCTGGCGCTGCTGCACGACATCCACTTCGAGAACCCAAACCGGCTTGAAGCTGCGCTCAGCGTCCGCACAGGACATGTGGAACAATTCCCCTGGAGACTGATGTTTCCCGAGTCCGTAGGCTTCTGCAACCCGCTCAACCGGGTGCAGCAGGTCTTCGCCAACCGCATCGCAGCCAACGCGGTGGACGCCGAAACCCTGGCCGACTGTTTCGACCAGGGCCAAGCCATCGATCTCGATGCCTTCGATGGCCTCACACCCGATGCCGCCCATTTCGAAGCCCCGGTGCGACTGCGCTCCCTGGCAGCATCCGTGGGCCAGACATCGGCTCCCCCACGCATCTCCGCAGTGATTCCGGTCTTCAACGGTGCGGCATTTTTGCCGGAAGCCGTGGCCAGCCTTGCAGCTCAGCAATACGACCATCTCGAAGTCATCATCGTCAACGACGGCAGCCAGGACGACTCCCCGGCGGTTGCCATCCGCTTGGCCGCGGAATACCCCGAATTACGAATCCAGCTGATAAGCAAGGAAAACGGAGGTCTGGCCGACGCCCGCAATGTCGGCATCGGCGCCGCCACGGGGGACTGGATTCTGCCTCTGGACTGCGACGACCGTTTTGCGCCCGGTTTTCTGCGGCAAGCCGCCGACGTCATCCTGCGAAAACCGGAAATCAACCTTGTCTTCGCCGACATGCAGGAGTTCGGGGCCTCGACCAGGACGTGGAGGCCCACGGACTATTCCTGGCAGGAACTGCTGACGCGCAACACCTTCCCTTATGCGTCCCTGTATCGCCGGGAACTGTGGACGCTGGCTGGCGGGTATGACCCCAGCCTGCCTTGGGGCGCAGAGGACTGGAACTTCTGGGTTGCCTGCGCCGGCTTCGGTTTGCGGCCGCACCGCATCGCAGACCTGCTGTTCGAATACCGCGTGCATGCCGAAGGTTCCATGTACACCCGGATGATGGCGCATTGGGAGGAGGTCCGGGCCTGCCTGCACACGATGCACCCTGCGGCCTATCCTGCGGGGATTCTCGCATCGGACCACCAGACCATAGCCGGGATGCATCCCGACACCCTGGCCCGAGTGGAGGCCGTCGCCACCCGGCACCCGCAGTTGCCGATGCCGTACTTCTGGCGAGGGCTGGTCCATGAGGCTTCCGGCCGGACCGCAGAAGCCCTGGCCGACTACACCCGCGCCGCGATCCTGGCCCCGCACGCCCAGTGGCAGCCGCATTTCCGCATGTATTTCATCGATAGAGCCCTGGGCCGAACCTCTGCCGCCCAGCGCGCCGCGCTTGGTTCTCTGGACCGCCGACCCGAACTGGCCGAGATATTCCGTCGGGACCCGGCTCTGAATCTCAAACGGCGTTTGCCCCTCAACGTCGCCCTCACCAGCAACGTGACCTGCTGGCAGGCCATGCAGGACAACAATTACTTTGAACGTCACAACGTCTATCTGAACGAGGAAAAACGCCTCAAGGACTTCGGAGACGACCTTGTCTGGATCGAACGCCGCCGCACTCTGGACCCGTCCATGCGCGTGACGGTCATCGGCTGCGGCTACGGCCGTGAAGCGGCAATGATCGCACCGAGGGTGGCGCACCTGTGGGGCATCGACGTCAGCCCGCGAATCCTGGAAAAATGCCGTCGCCGCCTGCGCAGCAAGGGCATAGAGAATGTGACCATGGTTCAGGCCGACACCTGGAAGGCGACCATTCCCGACGGCATCGACCTCGTCTACTGCATCACGGTCTTCCAGCATCTGACGCGGGACCTTGTGGAAGACTATCTGCAGGGCCTGGGCCGCAAGCTCGCTCCGGGAGGCCAGTTCCTGTGCCAGTTCGCCGAACTGGAGGACGGCACCAATGACGCCCGCCTGGAGGTCTACGAGCCCAGCGTGCGCTGGACAGTGCCGGAAATCGAGGAAGTGATCCGCCGCGTCGGCCTGAGCGTATTCAGCGTCGAAACCCAGCGCATGGGAGGCGGCCATTGGCACTGGGCCCACTTCGGCCGGCCAGCGGGAACGGAGCCGGCATGAATCCTTCGCCGCGGCTGTCGGTGGTGCTTCCCGTCGGGCGAAACGTCCCGGCGCACCGGCTTGAGGCCTGCCTGCGCAGCCTGGAACGCCAGACGTTGCCCGCCGCCATGTACGAAATCGTTCTGGCCGGGGATGGCGCGCTGCGTCCACCGGCGCTTGGCTGCGCAGTGCGCAGCGTTCCATCCGACCCGCCATGCCCCCCCGCCCGGGCCTGCAATCTGGGCGTGCAGGCAGCATCATCCGAAACCGTCCTCTTTCTCCGGCCGGACGTGGCTGTCGATCCCGATTGCCTGCGCCAACACGTCGAAATCCACGCCAGCGTACCGGAAGCCGAATACGGCGTGCTGGGCCGACTCGACCTCCCCCCCGGCAACACGGCCTGGCGGCGGATACTTACCGTCAGCGGCCGATTTTCGACACCCCGGGGACTGACCAACGCGGCACTCTACGGTCATGAACATTTTTGCCAGCGCAACCTCAGCCTACCCCGCCGATCCGTTGTGGCGGCAGGCCTCTTCGACGAACGGTTTCAGGAAGACGGGTGGGGACAGGAGGCACAGGAACTCGGAGTGCGCCTCGCGCAGGTGCCGGTAAAGGCGGTCCATGCCCGGACATGCATTGCGACCATGCAATACCTGCCCGGTCTGGACGATTTTCTGGACGCCTCCCGGCAATGCGGCGCCGACCTGGCCCGGATGCACGGCCGCCATGCCGCCTTGCGGGGCGGGCCTCACTTCTCGGTTGCGGACCTGCATTTCTGGCGCCACTTTCCAACCAGACTGACGACCCGCCTGAACGACCTGAAGGCACGACTCCGCTCTCTGGAGGACCGGGCCGCCGACCCGGCGGAACCGGCGCTGCCGAACACCGCCGAGATCCGCGCGAGGCTGGCCGCTCTGGGTCGGCTGCGCACGAGGGAAATCCTCGCCCTGCTCGATTCCCTGGAATCGGCCCTCGACCGCAGCCTGTGTGAAGACGCCGCCCTGCCCGCCGTACTTTTCCTGGACCGGCTGCACGAGCTCTCCGGCTACTTCGCCACCGAAGCCGCGGCAGAGCTGTGTCCGCAGGAGCGGGGGCGCCTCGAGCCGGGACCGCAGGAAAGAGCGGATGTCGCGGCCCCTGCCGCACGCGGGCGGGTTCTGCTGGCCACCAATTATTTCTGGCCCTCCGTCGGGGGCACGGAGCTCCTGGTGGAGGAACTCGGCCTGCGGCTCATGGGCGCCGGATTCTCCGTGGAAGTGGCTTGTCGGCACATGGACGCGAGGACGGTCTTCCGGCGCAAGGGCATGCGCATCCATGCATTCCGGTGCGCGGGCGCCGTGAACTCCCCGGAAGGCCCTGACATCGGCAGGTACAGACGTCTGATCTGTTCCGGACGCCACGATGCCGTGATCGTCCTGTCGCACCCCGATACATGGTGCTGCAGCCTGCTCCGCGGGTTGCCGGCCCAAGGAAGGCCGCGGATCATCATGATGCCCAGCATGAACGCGGACAATCTCGCGACATGGCGGTCCTCCGGCGACCTCGAGTCCATCCATGACGTGCTTCGGGCCGCCGACGCCCATATCACGGTCTCCGAACAAGGGTTCGACGCCAAGGTTCTCGACGATCTCGAACTTCCCTTCACGTTTCTGCCCCACGCCGTGACCGCCGAAGCGGCACCCGTGAGCATGCGCCAACGGCTGGGGCTCTCCCCGGACGTGCCCCTGCTTGCCTGTGTCGGCAACTTCTGGCCCGTGAAGAACCAACTCGAGCTGCTGAAGGTCATGAGCGCATCGCCCGGTGACTGGAAGCTCATTCTGGCCGGGGGGGCGGCCCCATGGCCCGACAAGCGCCCCTACTTCATGGCCTGCTGGGAAATCGCGAGCCGCGACCCGCGGATACACCATGCAGGGCCCCTGCAGCCCCTCGACGCCGCGGCCCTGATCCGCGACGCGGACATGCTCCTGCTGCCGTCGAAAGGGGAAAGCGCAGGGCCCCTGGTGGTCCTGCAGGCCATGGCCGCGGGGACCCCGTGGATCGCGACCCCGGAATGCAATGCCGTGCACGACGAGGCCGGCGGCCTCATCGTCGATCTCGGCCTTTTCCCCCGCGCCGTCGAGGCCCTCCTGGACAACCCGGACGCCGCCCGTGAACTGGCCGCGCTGGGGCAGGAGCACTGGCGGCGCTGCTTCACATGGGAACAGTCCCTGCAAGGTTTCGTCGACCTTATCGAAGGCCGCGCTCCATCCGCGGACCTGCGCATGCCACGCGATCTCCGCCAACGCTGGCAATCCCTGACTCGCAGCATCACTGCGGACCTCCAACCCATAGCCGGAATCAGAGCATGAACGCCATACCCCTCGAAGACATCGTCGCCCTCCAGGCACAGGGCCGACTTCTCGTTCTCGACGACCCATACCCCTTCCGGCCCACCCAACGATGGGGGCACGGCAAACCGCCGCATGCCTTGCTGGAGCGCCTCTTCCGCAGCCAAGCCCTCAACTACGTCCCCTTTCTTGAGGACATCGCGTCCATGGCCCCCGGATTCCAGTCCATCGCCTTCGATGCCCCCGAGACATCCTTGGAGCCGCGCTGGAACAACGGATGGCTGCCGATACTGGACGCCATGAGCATCTACACGGCAGTTGCCGTTCATGCGCCGCGCCGGTTCATCGAGGTGGGCTCGGGCAACTCCACGAAGTTCGCTGCGCGGGCCATTCGCGACCACGGCCTCGGGACCAGGATTTTTTCCATCGATCCCTGCCCGCGCAGCGAAATCGATCAACTCTGCCATCGCTCCCTGCGCTTCTCTCTCGAAACGCTGGACCTTTCCTTCTTCAAGCACGTCACGGCCGAGGACATTGTTTTCGTGGACTGCAGCCACCGCGCGATGCAGAATTCCGATGTCACCGTATTCTTTCTGGAGGTTCTGCCGATGCTGCCTCCAGGATGCCGCATTGGAATACACGACATCTGCCTGCCCTGGGACTATCCTCCAGGCTGGGAACGGCGATACTACAACGAACAGTACCTTCTTGCCGGAATTCTGCTGTTCGGACAAAGCGCGTTCGATATTTTGCTGCCATCGTACTATGCATCCATCACGCCTGAAATCCTCCAGCCATTGGAGCACTTACGCCACATTCCGAACCTGCGGGGACAATCGCCGGTAGGCAGCATCTTCTGGATGCAAAAAGCACGTAACTGAGACAGGGCCCAATGAATCAGCAGAACATGAAATCTCCTCATCAGTTTCTGTTCAGCGTTGTCACTGCCGCGTACAATGCTGGGCCCTGGATTGACTCGATGCTGTCGAGCCTCGTCCAGCAGAGTCTCGATTTCGAGAAGCACATTCAGGTCATCGTCGTCGACGACGGCTCTAGCGACGAAACCGCAGCAGTCGTACGCCGCCGGGCAGAGGAATACCCACGCAACATCACCCTGCTGCACCAGGAAAACGGCGGCCCGGCCTCGGCCCGCAACCGCGGCCTGGAGTCTGTCCTGGGCGCATGGGTCACGTTCATCGACGCCGATGATTTCGTCTCGCCCGCGTACTTCGAAACCGTCCACCGCTTCCTCGAGAGCTCTGGCTTCGACGGTCCGGTCGTGGCCTGCAACACCCTGCCATTTTACGATGGTCGCAACCGGGCGACGAACGATCACCCCCTGGCCTACAAATTCCGAACAACGCGCATCGTGGATCTTCTCCAGGAGCCCGACCACATCCAGCTTTTCGCCAATTGCTGCTTCTTCCGGCGGGACGTCCTCGGACGAACCGGGCTTCGCTTCGACGAACGGGTCAGGCCCACCTTCGAGGACGCGCACTTCCTGAACCTGCTGCTCCTGCGGGCCGGGGATTTCCGCTTGGCTTTCATCAGGGAGGCCCACTACTTCTACCGCAAACGGGGGGCCGGCACCGGCCTGGTCGAAGGGGGGTGGGCCAAGCCGGCCAAGTATCACGACCAGATCCTTTTCGGGTACCTCAATCTCGTCCAGCACTATCAGCGCGCCCTCGGCCAAGTGCCCGCCTTCGTTCAGAACCTTGTCCTTTACGAGTGCCACTGGTATCTGGAGCGACTCTTGGAAGGCCTGCCCGACTGCAGGCTCTCCGATGACCAGCAGGAATCACTCTTCGAGCTGATGGGTCTTCTCTTCCGCCACATCGAGGCCAAACAGATTTTGCTCTCGACCCTGCCCGCCCTGAGCCTGCGGACCCGCATCGCCATGCTCAAGGCCTTCAAGGGCGCCGCCTTTTCCGCCACCCCCTTTGCCGTCGTGGACATCGACGCGACGGGGAGTGAGGCGCAGCTCCAGCATTGGTCCACGGATGAGGCGGTCTGCCGCCTGCAAGACACGAATGGCAACGTGGAAACGGCCCGGGATAAATGGATTGCACATCGCTTCGGTTCGAGGGTCCTGTGCCACGAATACCGCTGCTGGGTTCCCTTGCGGGAGCGCGATCCCGTTTGGCCCGAAGTCGACGGGGTGCGCACGGGGGTGCTTTGCCGCGACCGCATGCTCGAACTCCTCACGCCCGAAGATGTCCGCCAGGCTTATTACCTGCCCCAGGACATGCTGCCGGAGCAGCAACGGGCGTGGCTCGCCCTGTCATCCACCCCCGGGGCGGCATCCCATCGCGGGGCATGGGTTCTCATGGACCGGGTCCACAAGGCCGACGACAGTGCCGAACATTTTTGCCGCTGGCTCATGAACGAACATCCCGAGCAACCCATCCACTTCGTCCTGGACCGCAAATCCCAAGACTGGCCCAGGCTCGAACGCGAAGGATTCCCTCTCGTCGCATACCGCAGCGCGGAGCATTTCACGGCTCTTGGACAGGCCGCGTGGCTTATCTCATCCCACGTGGACCTGCCTGTCATCGACCCCATGGGCACCAGAACCCTTTTCGGGACACCAGGCTACAAAGTCGCATTCCTGCAGCACGGCATCATCAAGGAAGACCTTTCCGGCTGGCTGAACCAGGTCAGCCTGGACTGCATGATCACCAGCACACGGCAGGAACACGACTCAATCATCAACGGGCGTTACAAGTTCACGGAGAGAGAACTCGTCCTGGCGGGCCTGCCGCGTCACGACGCGCTGCTGAGCAAGTCCCAGGCACGCAAGCCAGGCCGCACCATTCTGGTCTGCCCTACATGGCGCGAGCACCTGCGAAGAACCGAAGCCCACATCCCCGGCCTGAACCCCGACGAGGCCAGAAACTTTCAGCACAGCGACTATTTCCGCCGGTGGAGCGAAGTCACCGGCAGCCGGACTCTCGCCCGACTGGCGAAGGAACACGGGTACAGATTCCTTTTCCTGCCGCACCCGGAAGTCGCCCGCTTCCTCCCGCTCTTCAACAGGTCCGAGGCGTTCATGTTCCTGAACTGGACGGAGCTGAAGTCCGTCCAGGACCTCATCGCGAACTGCGCCATGGCCGTGACGGACTACTCATCCATCGTCTTCGACGTCGCGTTCATCGGCCGGCCCGTCGCCTATTACCAGTTTCCCGAAACGCCCGACATGTTTTCGTCGCAAAGGCGGCAAGGATATTATTCCTTCGACGAACACGGCATGGGCCCGGTGCTGCGCAACCCGGAAGCCTTGGAAGACTGGCTCCGCGACACCTTGCGCCATGGCTGCATCCGGCAAGAGCCCTTCAACAGCCGGGCGGATGCCTTCTTTACCCTGCGAGACGGCCAGAACTGCCGCCGCGTCTACGAAGCCATTCTGGACCGGTCCTGACGACTTGAATCTCCGCGGGAATTCCGCGATGCCGGAAGCGACGAATCGGCGAGAGTCGCCCCGACACCCACGGCAAACACGAACAACAGGCGCATGATGCCAGCCATATCCATAGTCATCCCCGTCCATAACGCTCAGAGCTACATCCACCGTTTCGTGGCGTCCCTGCAGGCCCAGACCTTCAGGGATTTCGAGGCGCTGTTCGTCGATGACGCCTCGCCCGACGAAACCGCCTCGATCCTGGCCGGGCTGGCCTCGGCCGACCCTCGCCTCAAGCTCCTGCGGCTTCCCCGGAACCTGGGCGCAGGAGCGGCACGCAACACCGGCATACGGGCGGCGGCGGGCGAAACCCTCTGCTTCGCCGACCCCGACGACTTCCTGCCCCCAGCATCCCTTGAAGTCCGGTATTCGGCGTACAAAAAACACAACGCCATCGTGCGCGCCTGCCATGACGAGATCGCCGCAGACGGCACGATCCTCACCCACGAAACTCGCCCCGACGGCCTTCCGCCTGTTTTCAAACCCGTCGACGTGGCGCAGCAGTTCGGCGTCAACCCATTCCTGTGCGCGCACTGGACATGGCTTCTGCCGACGAAAATGCTGCAGCGGATGGGCATCTTCAACGAGGAGGGCACCCGCACGGCGGAAGACATCATGTTTCTCGTGCGGCTGTATTTCAACGTTTCGAAACTCGTCTGGATACCCGACACCGTGTACCATTGGATGAAACGCACCGACTCGCTCTCGAACACGTTCTACACGAACGAACACTATTTCGATTATCTCAAATGCGTCGACGTCTTCTACGACGAGGCCGCCAGGAACAGACGCATGGACCTCGCCGATTCCTTCTGCAATGACCACCTCGGGTGCTACATCTCGCATCTACTCCTGCAGATCGTCCATGGGAAAAGCACGGAAAGCGATGCGCAGACCGTGATCCGGGAAATGGCCCGCACCTGTGCCCGACACGGCGTTCCCCAGCGCTGCTTTCCCAGGATGCAGGGAAACGTCCTCTTCAATTCCGGCTTTTTCCTGCTCTGGAACGCTCTGACCGACGGCAGTCCGTCCATGACCGAACGGCTCGTCAAGGGGCAGAACGCCATAACCCGCCTGTACGAACAGGCGCTGCAGTCCCGGGCTGAGCAGGGGGGCAATGCGCATGGATAACGGCAGCGTTTCGAAGCTGTTGCCTCGTCTCAGGGAACACCTCCCCGAGTGGCCCACCGGCCTGGCCGGGCGGGGTCTCATGCTGCGTCATCTGGACAACATCCTGAAACATCCCCACGCGACGGAATTCCTGCCGACCATTCACGATCTCTGGCGGTGGCGCTGGCAGCTTCTGCCGTGGGACGGACAGACCACCGAAACATGTTCGGCCCTGGCGGGCATGTCGGGCCGATCCGGCCTCCCAGGTTGGGCTTCGAAAGACACGTCCCCGAGCGCCATCGAATTTCCGCAGGCAATGCAGGCCATTTCCGAGGGGCTGCCCGAGCGTGTCGCGACCTTGTGGCGAAACCACGGTGTAGGCACGGCAAGCTCGACGTGGACGGGAGAGAGCTGCCTTTTCTTCCTGCAGCGCGGGGACGAGGGCATGGCCAGGGAGATTCTCGAAACTACGGGACTGGCGTCCAGCCACCCGGTGCATCTGCATCTGCGGGCCCTGCTCGGGTTCTGCTTCGACGCTCCGGATGACGCGCTCAGGCACATCCGCAACCTCCCCAACGAGTTCGGCCAGTTGCGAAGCCTTCTCCAGGCGCAATGCGTCATGCGCCAGGACAACCCCGCCGGGGTGAAGGAGCTCAAGTCCCTCTGGCGACAGATGCCGTGGCACACGAACCTGACCCTCACCCTGCACGGGCTGCTCACGCCGTCGGCCGTGCCCGCCGGCCCGGACGCGGACATCGCCGTGCTGATCTACTCCTGGAACAACGCGGACCTGCTGGAGGCGACCCTGCAGAGCCTTGCCCGCAGCGACCTCGGGGCGGCCTCCGTGCTGGTTCTCGACAACGGCTCGTCCGACCGCACGCCCGACGTCATCAGGGCCGCGGAGAACCTCCTCGGCCAGCGCCTGAAGACCCTTCGCCTGCCGGTGAACATCGGTGCCCCGGCGGCGCGCAACTGGCTGCTCCGCCACCCCGAGACGCGCCGCTTCGACACCGTCGTCTTTCTGGACGACGACGTCCTCCTGCCGCAAGACTGGCTGACAGGCCTGGCCGCGCAGTTCCGCCAGGCTGGGAAGAGCGCCGTCGTCGGCTGCCGCGTCATGGACCAGGCGCCGCGCAAGAGCGTGCAGACGGCAGATGTGAACCTGCTGGACATCGAGGCGGACGGGGGTTTCCTCATCGCCAATGCCGGGGGCGGCGAACTGCATCTCGGGCTCCACGACTACACCCGCCCCTGCCTGTCCGTGACGGGGTGCTGCCACATGATGGACCGCCGCCACGCGGAGGAGCTCGGGGGCTTCGACCTGCGCTTCAACCCGTCGCAGTTCGACGATTTCGACCTGGATCTGCGCAACGCGCTGCAGGGCGGACACGCCGTCTACGCCGGCCGGACGGCGATCAGGCACTGCCAGCGGTCCAGCCTGAACCAGGCGGACAGCGAGGCCAAGCAGGGGCACATCCAGGGCAACATGCTCAAGCTCAGAACCAAATACACACGCAGCCAGAAGGCCGACCTGCTGCACAGGAACCGCGACATCCTGTGGAACGACCTCATCTCCAAGACCGGGGATCTGGAACAGGCATGACCGTCTCCATCTCGGTCATCATCCCGGTCCTGGATCAATGGCGGCTGACGGAGGCATGCCTGCGATCGCTCGCCGGGACGTCGCCTGACGACATCGAGGTCATCGTCGTCGACAACGGTTCGACGGACGAGACGCCCCTCCACTGCGCCCGACTTGGTCCAGCCCTGTTCGGCGCCCGCTTCCGGTACATCCGGCTCCACGACAACATCAATTTCGGTCCGGCCTGCAACCTGGGCGCCCGGGAAGCGCGCGGGGAACTGCTTTTTTTCCTGAACAACGACACGGAGATGAACGGCCCTTGGGCGGAACAGCTGGCCGCCCCCTTCGACAAACCCGACCTCGGGGCGACAGGCCCACTGCTCCTGTACCCGGGGGGAAGCGTCCAGCACGCGGGCATCGTGTTCACGCCGATGCTGACCACGCGCCATCTCTTCGAACATTTCCCCGCAGACCACCCCCTGCTCGCCGCCCGGCGCCCGCTGCAGGCCATAACCGGGGCGGCGCTCCTCATGCGGGCATCGGTATTCAATCAATTGGGGGGATTTTATCCTGAATTCCGCAACGGCGGGGAGGACATCGATCTCTGCGCCCGCATCCGGGCCCTGGGCCTGGGTCTGGAGATCTGCCCCGATGTCAGGGTCACGCACGCGACGAGCCAGACTGCCGGACGGTTCGACCATGACCGCCACAATGCGGACCTCCTGTGCGCACGGCAAAGGCACGCGTTCGTCCCCGACTATCACAGGATCATGGCGGATTGCGGGTATGCCGTGCGGCTCACGCCCTGGCTGAGCCCCTACGCCTGCCTGGAAGAGCGGGCCAATTCATTGCGGACGCGGGCATCGGCCGGCGCAGGCCTGCCTGCCGTCCTGGCCGCGCTGACGGAAGAGCCCCTGTGGCAGGGCGGGTATGGCCTGGCGAAAACAAAGACCGGGGACCCGCAGCTCCTGCTTCGCATCACCCTGAATGAATGCCGGTTCTTCCCGAGCGTGAGCGCATTTCAGGAACTCGAAACGCTGGCCGAGGACAATCGGCCGTTGAAGCTCCATGCCCGGGATAATCTCGCCCGCATCCGCACCCGTCTGGAGCGGAAACAGGAACTGTTCGCCCAGGCCCGCCTCATCCAGTCCAACGCCCGCCGCGACAACGACCCGATCCTCGTGCGGGCCGTCGACGACTGGCTTTGCCGCCCTCCGGCCTGAAGCGGCGAAACGCCCGGACGCTTCAACGTCGGTAGGTCCGCTCCTCCTGCCCCAGCACCATGCGCTCGGCCCACTCCACGCCCTGCATGACGGAGTGGTCCATGTTGGCCACCTCGTATTTCCAGCCCCCGAAACGGCCGCGCGAATAGACCCGCCGCTCCTCAAGCCAGGGCTGCAGCACGGCCAGCGCCGAGTCCCGGCCGAGGGTCGGGACCGGATAGCCGTATTCCACGCTCATCTCCCAGGTCGAGACGATGGCGTCGTCAGGCCGCATCAGGGTCGTCGCCCGGAGACCGCCGATCACCCGCTCCTGCATGCCCCCGAGTTGCTCGGGCTTGTGGCGGGACGACGAGACTTCGCTCATGAAGCCCATCTGCCGCCCGGGCCTGGAGACGTTGTTGGGTGAGTAGTTGTGAAAGTTCGTGACCCGGTAGAAGGGGCAGTTCGACTCCGGGAAGTACATCCAGCACGTCGGGTCGGGCCGCACGCCCTCCACGCCCACGCCGGAGACGAAGACGCTGTTGTGCTCCAGACCTTCCGCAGCATGGTGCAGGACGTCCGAAGCGGGCCGGATCCAGTCGCGGACGAGCCTGTCCAGGGGACCGGTGTTCAGCAGGCATTCCCACTCCACGCGCTGGCCGTCGGCCAGCTCCACGCATTTCCGCTCGACGTCCACCCGCACCACGGAGGCGTTCAGGCGCAGATGGCCGTGCACCCTTGCGGCCAGGCGGTTGAAGATATCCCCCGTGCCGCCGTGAAGCGGGAACCGGAAGGTGTTGTTGGGACCCCAGCCCGAATCGTCCAGGCCGAGGATGAGGTTTTTCAGCACCCCTTCCAGGTCGACGACGGAAACCCGCTCGCCGATCCAGGAATACTGCATGAGCTCGGCGGGAGTGGCCCAGACCTTGAAATTGTAGGGCAACATGAAGAGCCGGGCGATGCCGGGACCGAAAACGTACGAAATCCAGTCGCGGAACGTCGCCAGTTCCGGCGATCGATCCTGAAGGAGCCCCTGCACGCATTCCCACACCAGATCCTTCGGGAGATGCCGGATGTTGTTCTGAAACGGGTACGGCACCCAGGTGTCGGCCATGCGCACGCGTGCGACGCGCTGGTGTTCGAGGCGCTCCTCCCCGAGCAGGTCGTCCAGGAGGCGGTTGAAGTACTCGTACCTCGAAAAGACGACATGCCCGCCGATGTCCCAGGTGAACCCGGCGGAATCCCTGAAGCTGGCGGCCAGCCCCCCGGCATGGGCGTTCCGCTCCAGGATGACGAAATCCCTCTCGCCGAGTTCCAGCAGCCGATTTGCCGCCCCGAGGCCCGTGGGCCCGGCGCCGATAATGACGTATTTCATCGCTCCCCCTCGGCCAGCCAGCGCATGACGATTTCGCGTTTCCTCAAGAAATCCCCGGCGAGCACCTCGGATTCCCAGGCCATGGCCCGGTTGCATTCCTCAAGGGAATACTTTTTCTGCAGCTTGTGCATGTTGCCCAAGGCGTTGCCGTATTCGGCCGTGCTCGTGCGCGAGCTTTTCCCGGTGCGCTTCTTGTGGCGCACGCTCAGAAAGCCCTGGTAAACGGCATAACTCCCCTGCATGTTGAGCCGGATGTCATGTTCCAGGTCGTCGTACTGGGACGGGGAGAAACGCAGGTCGAAACCGCCGCTGCCCAGCAGGCGGTCCATGCGGAACAGATGGCAGCACCCGGTGACGGAGGCGCAGGGACGCATGAAACCGAACTGCCCGAAATCCAGTGTCTGATGATGGAGGTCGGAGACCTTGAATCTCCGTTCGCTCAGCTTGTCGTCCTCGGACACGGGAGGCAGCAGATGCAGGTCCGCGCTCTGGATCACGCATTCCTGGGCGTGGTCCACGACCTTGCATCCCCACACCCCGGCCAGAGGGTACGCGTCGACGGCCGCGCCGAACAGGGACAGCCAGTCGGCCGGGAGTTCCACATCGTCGTCCAGATACGCAATCCACTCGCACTCCCGGATTTCAGGCACGCTCATGAGCCAGTTCCTGGCGGCCGGAGCGCCGATGTTGACGTGCAGATCGATGCGCCGCAGCCGGCCTCCCGTCCGCTCCACCCAGGAGTCGATCACGGCGGCGGTGCCGTCCGAGCTCCCGTTGTCCAGCACCCAGACAGGGTGGGAAGCGATGTCCGAGGCGAACAGGCTCCCCAGCGTGGCATCAAGCTCGGCTGCTTTGTTGAAGGAGTACAGCACGATGGCGACGCGCCCGGAAACCTTGCCCCGTCGCTTGCCCGTATCCTGAAGCAGATCGAAAATTCTCAATGTTTCGGAACTCATCCACGGGGCGATCTGGAACATGTCTCTCCACAGGGCCCTGGCTTCACGCTCCCGGCCGCTGCAGAACGACTGTTCTGCCCTTCGAAAAACCGCGTCCAGGCCCATTGCGGCGGCATACGATGCGCATGCCGCGTCACGATCCCCCGAGAGCCATTTCACGTCCCCGGACAGGGCGGCCCTGCACGTCTCGAAACCGGACCAGTCACATTCCAGCATGGACTCGAGAAGCTCCCGGTCCTGCTCGTACATTCCCAGGCTCACGGCCTGCTGCCGCCAATAGAGGTTGCCGCCGTCCTTGTCGAACTGGATGAGCAGAAAGCGCCGGATCTTTTCCATGTCCTGGCCTTCGGCCAGGCGGCGGTAGTACCGCAGGTCTTCGGGCCGGCTCCACCGCTCAGCCACCCGACGCGCCACGGCCTTCGACCGGGCGTCGAGACGCGGCCATTTCTCGTCAAGCGCCAACAGCTGGCCCGCGAGCTGACCGTCCAGCGGGTCTTTGCTCCAGGCCGCCCGGAGCAGGTCGATGCCCAGATCCAAATAGACTTTACGCAGTGCCGGGGCTGCCGTCTGGGCCCCGAGCAGCAGTTCCTGGGCCAGATACATGAGATGCAGCTTGCCTTCGCTGCCGACGAGGAGCCCGCGCCTGACGGGCTCGGGCAACAGGGGCCATGTTTCGGAGAATCGTTCCATCTAGTGCTCCACGAATTCGAGACTCAGACGATGCAGGACTCGGCGGTGATCCGGACCCAGACGCGCGTTCAGAAACGCGTGTTCCTGACGGGCCGCCTCAGCCATGAAGCCCGGCACGGATCGCGCCGTCTCATGGTAGCGGTGGCGCATGACCAGGGTATGGTCGACCACAAGGCGCCAACCCAACCGGGGCGCCTGGAGAGAAAAGAAGACGTCCACGCCGTACCCTATCGGGTTGCCGGCGCAGTCCAAGCCCGCCTCCCGCCAGTAGTCCAGGGAGATGAGCGGCGCGATGCCGTCCACATAGGAGACGGACCGGCAATTTCCGCCTTCGAGCCGTTCCATGTGCCGGTGATAGGGGTTCGCCGTCACGGACGGGGAATAGACCGCGATTTGGCCCAACCTGCTCTCGAGCTGCCGCAGCCTGTGCCATGCGTAGCCGACGAGGGAGCCGGACCGCAGGAAGACGACGTCGTTGTTCAGGAACCACAGATGCGTGAACCCTTCGGCCTCGGCCTCGGCGAGGGTGCGGGACAGGGCCCCCGCCCAGTAGACATTCTCGGGCAGGCGTCTCCAGGCCCCGTCGAAAGCCGTGGGTGCGGCATTGTCGAGCACGCGCACGTCCATCCCGCCGGATTGCGCCGCGAGTTGGCCGTGCAGGCGTGAGGTCGAACGGGGGTCGCCGTAGTGCAGGACGACCGTCAGCAGCCTGCCGGGATGTCTGCCCACAGGGCCTCCAGTTCGCTCTTCTGGGTTTCCGGACTGTACGCACCCGCCGCCATGGCGCCGTGACCTGCGATCTCACGGCGCCGAACCCCGCCCGTGCGCAACACCTCCAACGCGCTCTCCAGCCCGAGGGCCGCGCCGAGCACGTCTCCGTCCGCCGCCCACCATCCGTTGCCGCCCCAGAGCACACCCCTGAGCGCATATCCCTGCGGCGAAAAGCTTCCGGCATCAACCTGGCGCATGTAGTCCCACCCCCCGAACCCCGTGAACCCGGCGCACAGGCAGCCGCAGGCCATGGCCTCCAGCGGGGGCAGGGCGAAGCCTTCGGGGAAGCCCGTGGCCAGGAAGACTTGGCACGAACGCAACATCCCGGCCACCCCTGCCCTGTCCTGCCCCTGAATCGGCACCCATTCCACTGCCGCACCCGGATTTCTCTCCTCGAAAATGCGCCGGACCTGATCCGCCAGGGCCTTGTTCTTGCGCGGCATGAAACCGACACGCACCGGCCCTTCGGGCTTGGACGCCCCCGGATGGAACACGGACGTGTCGATGGCCGGACGGACGACGGCCGGCCGTCTGCCCAGCGCCTGCTCCAGATGCCAGGCCACGGGGTCGGACACGGCCACGAACTCGACCGGCAGGTCCCGCCAGCGCACGCCGACGTCCAGCCCATGGAAAAGATAGGCCCAGTTCTGGCAGTAGACCACGGTCCGGCACCGTGCCCGAAATCCGAATACCAGAACGTTGGGCCAGCCTTCGGGCGCCAGAAAGACATCCTCGGAGGTCATGCGGGCATGGCCTGCGCGCACCCACGGAAGGCCGGCACAATCCGGCCCTTCGGGTACCGCTTCCCAATAAAGGACACCCCCAAGGCGCCCCATGGCAAGCAACTGCCTGGCGATCTGCAGGAGCACCATGCACCCGCCGGACATGGTCTTGAGGGGCGGGTAAAAAATCCATGCCTTCATGAAACGCTCCGTGGCACACGGGGCGGAAAATTGACCAATGACGATGCCATGTGCCCAAGTGAGCAAAAAAAAGGCCACGCAACCGCATGGCCTCAAAATCAATCCCCCAACCCGGGTCAAGGGGCGAGCCCCTTGCGGGGCGCGGGGCAGCGCCCCGCTCTCTTCCCTCCCCCTAAGCCTTCCCGGTATCCTTGGCCCGGATCTCGGCGCGTTTGATCTTGCCGCTGATGGTCTTGGGCAGTTCCTTCACGTATTCGACGATGCGCGGGTACTTGTAGGGCGCGGTCACTTTCTTGACGTGGTTCTGGAGTTCCTTGGTCAGGGCGTCGGACGGCTCGTAGCCGGCGGCCAGGGTGACGGTGGCCTTGACGGCCTGGCCGCGGTCGGGGTCCGGCACGCCGGTGACGGCGGCTTCGACCACGGCCGGGTGGGTGATGAGGGCGCTTTCGACCTCGAAGGGTCCGATGCGGTAGCCCGAGCTCTTGATGAGGTCGTCGATGCGGCCCAGGAACCAGAAGTAGCCGTCCTCGTCCATCCAGGCCTTGTCGCCGGTGCGGTAGTAGCCGCCGTACATGACGCTTGCGGTCTTGGCCTCGTCCTGCAGGTAGCAGGAGAAGAGGCCCACGGGCCGCTTGGGGTCGATGCCGATGCAGATTTCGCCTTCCACGCCGGGCGGGCAGGGCTCGTCGTTCTCGTCGAGCAGGCGGATGTCCCAGCCCGGGCAGGGCTTGCCGATGGAGCCGGCCTTGGGCTTCATGAAGGGGAAGGTGGCGATCTGCAGGGTGGTCTCGGTCTGGCCGTAGCCTTCGTAGATGGGCATGCCGAGCTTCTCGACCCAGGTGGTGAAGACGCTGTCGTTCAGGAGTTCGCCGGCCGTGGTGCAGTGGCGCAGGGCCGAGAGGTCGTAGGCCGTGAGGTCCTCGCGGACGAGGAAGCGGTAGACCGTCGGCGGCGCGCAGAAATTGGTGACCTTATGGTCGGCGATGATCTTCAGAAGCCTGGCCGGCTCGAACTTGCCGCGGAAGTCCCAGACGAAGACCACGCCCCCGGCCAGCCACTGGCCGTAGAACTTGCCCCACACGGACTTGGCCCAACCCGTGTCGGCCAGGGTCAGGTGCAGGTTGCCGGGCTCGATGTCGTGCCAGTAGGAGCCGGTCATGACGTGGCCGAAGGGGTAGTTGAAATTGTGCAGGACCATCTTGGGGTGTCCGGTGGTGCCGGAGGAGAAGAAGATGGTGGCCGGGTCCTCGCCGCAGGCCGCGTCGGCCGGGCGGGGGAAGCTCGGGGAGGCCTTGGCGGCGATCTCGGAGAAGCTCTGCCAGTTCCCTTCGGCCTGCTCCAGGCCGGCCATGACCAGCGTGGTCAGGGACGGACAGTCCGGCTGGGCGGCTTCCACGGTGGCGCGCACGGAGGTGTCGACGATGGCGCCCTTGATGGAGGCGAAATTGACACGGTAGGCGATGTCCTTGGCCGTCAGCAGGGCCGGGGACGGCACGCCGAGGGCGCCGAGCTTGTGCAGGGCGAGCATGACGGTCCAGAACTCCACGCGGCGGTGCAGGATGATCATGACCTTGTCGCCGCGGCCGATGCCCAGGCTTTTCAGGGCGCCCGCCAGCCGGGAGGACTGCTCGGAAAAATAGCCGAAGGTGTATTCGCGGCGCACGTCGGCGTCGTCGACGTGGACCATGGCCAGGCGGTCCGGGTCCTGGGCGGCCGCGGCGTCGACCATGTCGAAGGCGAAATTGTATTTTGCGGGGATGTCCAGGGCGAAGGAGGCCTGGAACTCTTCATAGGACGTGGGGCGCAGTTTGGTGTGCATATGTGCTCCGGTGGTGGTGGATTCAGAAGTTCGGGACGATGCGGCTCAGGGGGACAGGCACGGGCCTGGCCCCTAGATAATCACGTCCAGAAACTCGGCCGGCCGGCCATCCAGACCACGCAGGGCGTGCGGGGTGCGCGAGGTGAAGTAGAGGCTGTCGCCGGGCTCCATGACATGGACGGCGTCGGCCAGGGTGATTTCGAGCTTGCCCGCCAGCACGTAGATGAACTCCTGCCCGGGGTGCTCGTTGAACTTGAGTTCGGACTTTTCCTTGGGCGGGACGGTGACGATGAAGGGCTCCATCTTGCGGCCGACGAAGCGGTAGGCGAGGCTCTTGTAGTCGTAGTCCTTGCGGCGCTCCACGCTCATGCCCTTGCCCTTGCGGACCAGGGAGGCGGTGTGCAGATGCGCCTCCTTGCCGGACATGAGCACGGTCAGGTCGACCTGGAAGGCCTGCGCCACGTTGAAGAGGTAGCTGACCGGAATCTCGTGCTCGCCCGATTCGTAGTTGCGGACGTCGTCGGCCGAGGCGCCGACCTGTGCGGCCACCTCCTCCACGGTCATGTCCATGGCGTCACGGAGCCCCCTCAACCGGGGCGCGATATCCTTGTAGGCGGGTTGTTGCGCGTCCATAGCCTGCTCCTTGTGTACGAGTGTGAAAACAGGGCAGAACTACGGTTTTCAGGGCCAAAAAGCAATCGTCAAGCGATAATCGAGTACCGAGAACCCGCTTTCGCGCTCACACCTCGACCACGGAATTCTCGCAATTGCCGAACTCGCTGTAGCAGTACGAATCCGCGTTCCAATCATTCTCCCAGCGATCGTCGTCGAGCAGGTAGCGGAACTGGTAGGAAGCGCCTATGGGCAGGTCCACCTCGGCCTTGAAGGAGCCGTCCTTGAGCCGTTTCATGGAAGTGGCGTGCATGGACCAGTCATTGAACTCGCCCACCAGGAAGGCGGTCTTGGCCTCACCCGCCGCCTCCGACGGGATGCGGAATGTCGTCCTGCAGACGTTCTTGGTCTTCAGATACTTCTTTTCGATGCTCATCGTATCCTCCACTGTGTTGCGAGGTCCCCGTGCAGGGACACGTAGACATCCATGTATTTTCGTGCCGAATTTTCCCACGAAAAACGCGTCTTCATGGCGTTGACCTGAATCCGTTGCCAGGCGGTCCGGTCTTCCCAGACGCGCACGGCCTCCCGCGCCGCCGCAAGCAGGGCCGCGGGCGAAGGGCTGTCGAAAATGAAACCGTTGGCGCCATCGGCCGGATAGGGAACGATGGTGTCGCGCAGGCCGCCCACGGCCGTGGCTACGGGCGGGGTACCGTAGCTCAGGCTGTACATCTGGGTCAGGCCGCAGGGCTCGTAGCGCGAGGGCATGAGGAAGATGTCCGAGCCGGCCTGGATGACGTGGGACAATTCCTCGGTATAGCCGATGATGGCCGAGACCCGCGTCGGGTAGTCCTCCATGATGCTCATGAGGCGCGCCTCGTACTCGGCCTTGCCCTCGCCCAGAACCACGAGCCCCACATTGAGCTTCATGAGCTCCGGGATGATGTCGAGGACTATGTCGATGCCCTTTTGCCCTCGAAGCCGTCCGATGAAGCCGAGCACGGGGCGATGTTCGAGCCCCGGCGAAAGGCCGAGCATATCGAGCAGATAGGCCTTGCAGGCCTGCTTGCCGTCCGGGTTCAGGGCAGAATAGGTGCACTCCAGGACCGGGTCGTTCTCGGGGCTCCAGATCGAATAGTCCGCCCCGTTCAGGATGCCTACGAGGTCCGCGCTGCGGCGGGACAGAATGCCCTCCAGCCCGCACCCGAACTCCGGGGTCATGATCTCGCGAGCGTAGCTGGGGCTGACCGTGGTGATCTTGTCCGCGTAGGCGATGCCGGCCTTGAGCAGGTTGAAGCTGTTGTAGAATTCCACTCCTTCCATGTTCCAGGCTTCCAGGGGCAGTCCGGACTGCTCGAACAGACGGTAGGAGAACCGGCCCTGAAAGGCCTGGTTGTGGATGGACATGACGGTGCGCACCCCGGCCCAGAAGGGGTCGCTGCGGCGCCAGAAGGCCAGGTAGGCCGCGGCCAGGGCTGCGTGCCAGTCCTGGGCGTGGACGATGCGCGCACGCATGTCCAGGTGCCGGATGGCGCTCAGGGCGGCGCGGCAGAAAAAGATGAAGCGCTCGCAGTTGTCGAAGTAGTCGCCCTTCTCGGTGCAGTAGTAGTTGCGGCGGTCGAAATATTCGCCGCGTTCGATGAAATAGACGGGCAGGCCGTGGTAGTCGGCCTGATAGATGTCCGCAGTGGTGTCCGGCCACGGGTATCCCACCGGGCAGTTCTCGTGGACCAGATGCACGGGGTACTGCCCCGTGGACAAGCGGCCGTAGAAGGGTGTGATGACGGCGACGCGCACGCCCATACGCGCCAGGGTCAGTGGCAGGATGCCCATGACGTCGGCCAAGCCTCCGGATTTGGAGAAGGGATAGATCTCCGACGTCAGAAAGACGATGTCGTGTGGCGGCGTGATCATGGGTTGGCTGCGAGCCTCCTGGCAAAATCGTCGACGATCCTGCGGTGGTCGAAGGCCATGTCGGGCAATTCGTCCAGGGGGAAGAACCGCGCGTTCCCGGCGTCGTCTCCGGCCTGCGGGGTCTGATCCCCGTCGGCCACGGCGATGAAGACAACGCTCAGCGTATGAAAGCGCGGGTCGCGACCGGGGTCGGAATAGACGCCCAGCAATCCGGTGAGACGCACCGTGAGGCCGGTTTCCTCGAACGCCTCGCGGACCGCGGCCTGCTCCGCGCTCTCGCCGTAGTCGATGAACCCGCCGGGCAGGGCCCAGCCGTGGGGCGGGTTGCGGCGTTCGATGAGCAACACCCCCTGGCCTTCGCGATAGAGTACGATGTCCACCGTGGGGAAGGGGTTGCGCGGGGCCGAAGGAGCGCCGCAATGCGCGCAGGGCACGGTGAAGAGCGGCGCTACGGCCCGCCCGGGCAGTTTTCGGTTCTGATCCTGTTTCATGCTGCCTCTACGGTTAGCACCATTTTTTCAAGACTTGAAGCGGGAAAGTTGCATGCGTGAAATCGTAACACAATTTCTCTAAAAGGGCCTCCGCGCCAGGAGAATGCGCGTGCGCGGGTCGTGAGGTGCGCGGCCTGCCGAACGGGAGGCCAATGCCGGGGGCTCAAACAAAACCGGCCCCCGGACCTTGCGGTGCGGGAGCCGGCTTTGGCAAAAAGAGGAAGTTATGACGGTATCAGCAAGAGGCGGGCCAAAACAGCCGCAACGCCAAAAATAAAAAAAACACACCTAATACACTGAAATATATAGCCACACATCCTGCGCAGCCAAACCTCTCATCGACAAATCAAATTCAAATTTTTTAACCGGTATTTCCTCAGCTCCCGTGGGCCGCCAACGGCAATTCAAGAATTTTTACTCGGAAAGCACATCGAATCCGGCTTTCCCGATGCTGGCTGCAGACACGGCGCCCGCGCGCAGTACGCGCACCGCATTCCCACCGACGACTTCGACCAGCGTCGAAGGCAGGCCGCCAGCGGGCCAGGGCGTCGCCCCCATCACCAGGGCCCCGGATGCGCGCAGGAGTTCGGGATCGAGATCCATCGGGCGGCAGACCGGGGGACGGCCGCTGATATTGGCGCTGGAGGAGATGAGCGGAACCCCTGCTTCGAGGCACAGGCGCGCGGCCACGGGGTGCGGGCTCATGCGCACGGCGGACCGGCCGTGCCGGTCGCGGGCCAGGGGGCTCACGGAAACATCCACCGGGACGACGATGGACAGGGAACCGGGCCAGAACGCATGGGCCAGTTCGAGCGCGGCCCCGCTCAAGCGCAGGTAGCGCGCGGCCATGTCCCAGCCCGAGACGATGATGGGCAGCGGCTTGCCGTCAGGCCGGCCCTTGGCGGCCGTGACGCGCTCGACGGATGCGTGCAGGGTGGCCAGGCAGCCCAGCGCGTAGAATGTCTCGGTCGGGTAGACCACCAGCCCCCCGTCGAGCAGCATGCGGACTTCGGTCTCCCACATCAGGTCCACGGGCACCCCGCCGCAGCACGCATTGACCGCAGTCCCGCGCGACTGGTAAGGAACAGGAGACGCAGCGGATGGCCGCCCCCGGCAAACCTTGCCCACACGGACAAACGAAAATCTTCCGATTCAATATGTTGCGACATAATCCGGTCTTGGCAGGGACTTTGCTTCAATGGGTTGAAAAAGGAAGGAGATGGCCATGAAAATCACCTCGGATCAATTGGCTGCCCTGCAGCTCCAACAAAAAAACGCGGCCCGGAACGCATCCGGCGAAGGGTTCGCGCAGGCCCTGGCCCAGGAACTCCAGTCGGACTCCGTCACGGCCGGTACGGCCGCGACGCCGACCGGTCCGGTGGTACGGCTCGACCAGGCCCTGCAGGCCGCCATGCTGACCCAACCTACAGAGCAGACGATCATGGACAAGATGAGTTCCCTGCTTTCCAAATGGGAAAATTATTCCCAGATCATCGGCGCGGCGGACGGCGACCTGCGCGAGGGCTACAACCTCCTCGCGGACATTCGTCAGGACATCCGGGATGTCAAATCGGACCTGGCCCGCAAACCCGGGCTGGGCCAGAACCTCGAAGGCATGGTCGAAGAGCTCGACATCCTGGCCACCACGGAAGAATTCAAATTCAACCGCGGCGACTACCTGAACTGACACCCGGTTCCGAGGCCACTTCTCCCGTTTTTTTGCGGCGCTTCGCGAGAGGCGCCGTTTTTTCATGCGCGAGCCAGGCCGGAAATGGCGGCATGCACGCTCAGCACTTTGATCTCCCGGCGCGCCCCCTGAAACAGGAAGACGCGGCTCCAGACCCGGTCGTAACACTTCCAGGCCATCCAGACCGTGCCGACGGGCTTCGCCGGGCTCCCCCCGCCGGGCCCGGCGATGCCCGAGATGGCCACGCCCACAGGCACGCGCATGAGATCGCACACGCCCAGAACCATGGCCTCGACGCACTCCCGGCTTACGGCACCGTGGCGGACAAGGACCTCTTCCGGCACGGCCAGCAGGCGCATCTTGATGCGATTGTCGTAGGCCACCACGCCTCCCTCGAACCAGTCAGAACTCCCGGCCACGTCCGTCAGGGTGCTGGCCGCCAGACCGCCCGTGCAGGATTCGGCCGTGGCCATGCGGCAGCCGCGACCCCGCAGAAAATCACCTAGGGACATGACCATCCCTTGCGTATCGAGATCCATGCATCTCCTCTCCGCGGCATCCCGTCGGCGCCTGCGGCGTCACATGTTCACCGTCGGCCGGAGAGTCCCGCGAGAGCCCGCAGGTGAAAATTCATCCGTTCCGGCGCATCCTGTACGTGTACCTGCGCTTTCCGGAACAACGCAAGTCTTGAATTCGCCACCGACAGATGACAAGAATACGCATCGCAGCGCATCTTCACCGAAGACGTTCGCAGCAGATTCCCCATACCCTCAGACAAAGCGGACACCACGTGAACATATCCCCCGCCCTGCCATGGTCCTCCCGACTCGGATTCTGCGCAATTCTGATTCTTTTCGCCCCCGCCGCCGCCCTCGTGTTCGGAGTGCAACCGCCGGAACCCTTCCCGGCCTCGCCACCGGCCATGGCCATCCTGGCCGGCGCCATCGGGTTGCTGACGGCGGCCGGGCTCACGCTGATCACCACCCACCGTCTGCCGAGCCTCCCGGCGGCACTGGGCGACTTCCTGATCCCGGGCGCGCTGGTGCTGGCGATGAATCCCCACGTCATCATCTGGCAGGCCCCGGCGGCCTGGCCCGACCTGCTCCGGCTGGGCCCCCTGTGCGCCGCGTTCTTCGCCCTGGCCCAGATCCTTCTCGTGGCCATCTCCCTGGCCCGCAAGGGACGCCATCCTTCCCTTCTGGCCCAGGCCAGCCTCCTGGCAGTGCCCTTCGCCTTCAACTGGCTCCTGCTCCTGCAGTCGCCGCACCTGCTCCAGCAGCTGGCAGGCGCCCTGCCCGGCATGGACTTCCTGTCCCCCCGCGCCCTGGAACTCGGCGGGCGGATCATCGTCCTGGCCGTGTTCAACGTCTTCTCGGCCGTCATCCTCAATGCCCTGTGCATCGGCGGCCTGCTGCGCGAGCCGAAGACCTTCGTCCTGCTGGCTGGCAGCGCCGCCCTGGCCGGTCTGAGCCCCCTGGCCGCCGACCTGGGTTCGTCCCGGGCGGCCGCGTCCCTGCCGCTCGGCCTGTCGGTCCTGGCCGCCATCGCCGCCGTAGCAGTGGCCCAGGCGGGGCTGTGGAGCCAGACCTTTCTCATGACCGGCCTGCTCATGGACGCCCTCAAGGGCCGACGGCCCGCGGGATACTGGGGGGCGCACCATTTCCGGGAGGGCCTGGGCAAGGGCGCAGTCTACAGCGCCCTGTTCCTGGGGCTCTTGTTCCTGGTCCAGGCCATGGCCGAGTCGTCCCTGCTGGAGGCGGCCAGGCTGACCATCCCCCTGGCGACGCATCTGGCCGTGGGCGCAGTGTTCATGCCCCTGGCCAAAACCATCCTCGAAACATTCGACGGCAGCCCGGCCTTCTTCTCCCGTCTCCTGGGCAACGCCTGCCGCCCCCATCTCTACCTGCGCGGGGCGCTGCTGGGGCTCGGCCTGCATCTCGTCCCGGTCCAGACGCTCATGCACGAAACCCCGGGAACCCGCTTCCTGCTCGGGGCGGGCATGGGGGCCGTGGCCTTTGCGGGCGCCGGCATGCTCATGGACCTGCAGGAAAAGATCCGGGGCAGACGGCAGCGACTGCAGAGCTGGCGCGTCTACCTGAACGGGACGCTGCTGGGCGGCTTCGTGGGCGGGGCCATCGCCTGGTACGTGGACCCCAGCCAGTCCGCCGTGGTGCTGAACAAATTCCGCATGTACGTCACCCTGCACGTCCAGGACCCGCAGGACTACGTCATCTATCCCCTCTTCAGCAAATGGGGGGCCATGAACCTCGGGCCCCAGACCGGCAGCGCGCGGCTGCTCTTCAACGAGTCCGTGTCGGGCGTCATCAACTGGTCCCTGGCCGCCCCGCTCTTCAGCGTCAACTTCTTCTTCCTGACGGCCCTTTTCGCCCGCAGCTGGGCACCGGTGCGCCTCATGGCCAGCCGACAGGGCGTCATCGCCATCGCCGAGCAGACCGTGCGCGTCCTGCGCTGGGGCCTGTGGATGGCTCCGGTCATCTACTCCCTGCTGCGCATCTCCCCGGACCCCACCTGGTACAACCAGGACGGCGCCTTCCGCACCATGGCCGCCATCTGGCAGAGCATCGTCCTCACGCCCGAGGCCTTCCGGGGCTGGAGCATCGAGACGTTCCTGCACCTCCTGGCCTACGACTGGGTGCGCATCCTCATCTGGTTCGACCACATGGGCCTGCGCGTGGCCACCCTGGTCAACCTGTCCTTCGTCGGCGGCGACGCCCTGGACGAACTCATGGCGCGCTTCCAGGGGCACGCCGGCCGCACGCGCTGCATCCCCGAGGCCCTGCGCCGCTTCGCCACGTGGGCCCCGCTGCTCATCCCCTTCTTCCTGCCCATGGGCGCGGACTGGGCCCATGTCTGGGACGGCGCCGAAGCCATCCAGAAAACGGGCCAGGGTCAGGCCTCGCCCCTGGCCGCGCTCATCGCCGTGTTCGCCGTCACCGCTCTCGCGGTCAGCATCGTCAGGGTACGCTACCGCAAGCAGCCGACCGGCGACATGTGCGTGGCCTGCGGCCTGCAGCGGCCAGGCTTCCGCCCGGCGGACGAGATCACCCTGTGCAACGGCGTGTACACGGCGGTCTTCACCCAGGACGGCCGGGGGTACAGCCGCGTCTTCAGCTCCGTCAGGCACGGCGCAGAGTACGACCTGACCAACCGCCCCCTGTCGCGCGCCCACAACGCCGGCAAATTCCTCTACATGCAGGAGGAAGGCCGGGAGCCGTGGACCCTCGGCTTCCGCCCCATCACGCGCGACGACGCCCAGACCACCGTCGAGCGCACCTCCCCCCTCTCGGTCAGCCTGAGCTGCCGGTGCCAGGACATCGAGACCGACGCCGACGTGAACGTCCCGGCGGACCTGAACGCCGAGATCTGGCGCATCCGCCTTACGAACACGGGACTGAAACGCCGGCGGATCGACCTGGTTTCCTACCGGGAAATCTGTCTCAACGACCCCAACCCCCAGCTGCGCCACCCCTTCTACAACAGGCAGCACATAGCGACCTGGTACGTGCCGGGACTGCAGGCGGTCTTTGCCCGCAACCGCATGATCAAGACCCCCGGAACCACTTCCGGAGGTCCGCGGCCCTCGCCCGAAGTCTATTTCCATGCGGCGCAGGTCCCGGATTCCCGGGTTTCGATGCTCGGCTATCAGGACAGCCGCATGGCCTTTGTCGGCGACCGGACCCTGCGCGATCCAGACGGGCTGGACCGTCCGCCGCTGCAGGCCGACGACACGGACCTGCACTACACCTTCGACCCCATCGCGAGCCTTTTCCTGCGATTCGAGCTCGATCCCGGCGAAGCGGCAGAGGCCGTCTTCGTGGACGGGTATGCCGCGTCGGCGGAGGAAGGGGAACAGATGCTGCGCCGCATCCTGAACCCGGACGGCGAAGCCCGCCCCCATCCGCGCAAGCCCGACTGCAAGCCCAGGGAAATCCGGGAGCCATCCGTCGAGGAAATGCTCCACCCCGCGCCGGAGAGCGTCTACAGCTTCTCGGAGGACGGAGAGGAGCTTCATCTGGGATGGAAGACCCCGCGCCGCTGGGCCCATCTCATGGTCAACGAACTCGGGTACGGGACACTGGTCACCAATGACGGATCCTTCACCTCCTTCATGGGCAACTCGCAGCAGAACGCCCTGACCCCCTTCGCCCCGGACTCCATGTCGACCCAGGACCCGGGACAGGTCCTTTTCCTGCGCGACACGGCCACGGGCAAAATAACGTCACCGACATACATTCCCTTCCGGGAGAAGGACGCGGAAGTGAACGTGACCTTCGGCCTGGGGCACTGCGTCTTCCGCAAGGCCATGGGCCCCGTCACGACGGAGCTGACGTCCTTCGTGCTCCACGACCAGCCCATGGAGGCCCGGCTCCTGCGCATCGTCAACGCCGGAGAGAACGCGGTGACCTACGACGTGACCTTCTTCGCGCAGATCATTCTGGCAGACGTGGCCATCGATTCCCTCGGCCAGATCGTCACGGAAGAGGACCGCGAAGGCGGCGTCATCTTCTTCAGCCGCCCGGAGAACAGATTCCAGCGCGGTTGGGCCTTCGTGTCGTCGAGCCTGTCGTGCGCGGCCATGGAGACCAGCCTGAACCGGTTCATGGGTGCGGGACGGACCATCTTCGCGCCATGGATGGTCGAAACGGGCGAACCCGACCTGGAACAGGATGACGACGGGTACCGCGTGGCCGCGATTGCCGGCCGCATCACCGTGCCGGCCGGAGGGGAAGCCCACATGCACGTGCTCATGGGACAGGCTCCGGAACAGGGGGACTGCCGCCGCCTCATGGCCTCCATGCACCGCACCGAGGACGTACTGGCCGCCCTGCGGCGCACCAGGGCCATGTGGCACGACATGCTCGGCGCCATCCGGGTCGAGACGAACAGCCCGGCCTTCGACCGCCTCGTCAATACCTGGCTTCCCTACCAGGCCCTGACGGCCAGGCTGTGGGGGAGGCTGGGCCCCCAGCAGCGCAGCGGCGCCTACGGCTTCCGGGACCAGCTGCAGGATGTCCTGCCCCTGACCATGCTGCGCCCCCGCCTAGCCAGGGCCCAGATTCTGCTGCACGCACGCCAGCAGTTCCTGCGCGGCGACGTGCTGCAGTGGTGGCACCAGACCTGGGACGGCCGCACGGGCCTGGGCATCCGCAACCGCGCCTCGGACCCGCACCTGTGGCTGGCCTACATGACGTGCCGCTACGTGGAAGTCACGGGTGACCGCGCCATCCTGTCCGAACCGATCCCGTTCATCGAAGGCCCGTCGATCCCGCGCGGCCAGGAGGGCATCGCCTTTGTGCCGCGCCTTTCACGGGATCAGGGCACCCTGCTGGACCACTGCGTGCGCGGAATCGACCTGACCCTCTCGAACATGGGATCGAACGGCCTGCCCCTGATGGGCGCCCACGACTGGAACGACGGCCTCTCGGCCGTGGGTGCGCGCGGCAAGGGGACGAGCGTCTGGCTCGGCTTCTTCCTGCACGACGTGCTGCGGACCATCACCCCGCTCGTGGAGGAACGCTACGGCAAGGCCAAGTCCGAAGGGTACCGGTTCCAGGCGGCCAGGCTGCGCGAGGCCCTGGACAGGATGTGGCGGGGCGACCATTTCGTCCGGGCCGTTTCCGATTCCGGCGACATCCTGGACTACGCCGACGCCCTGTGCTCCTCCTGGCCCCTGCTTTCCGGGGCCACGGACCCGATCAAGGGCGAATCGGCCCTGCGCTCCGGCCTGGAACGTCTGGAAAAGGAGAACATGGTGCTGCTCCTGACCCCGTTCTTCGATGAAGACTCCAAGCCCTACCCCGGCCGCATCGCCGACTACCCTCCGGGCGTGCGCGAAAACGGCGGCCAGTATTCCCACGGCGCATCCTGGCTGGTGGACGCCCTGGCAGCCCTGGCACGGCGGGCGTCGGAGGCCGGGGACCTGCAGGCAGCCGCCAGTTGGCGCCGCGACGCCCTGCGTGTGTGGCTGAAGATATCCCCCCTGGCCCATGCCCGAGCCGAGGAACTGCAGACCTTCGGACTGCCGCCCCACCAGCAGCCGGCCGACATCTTCCACGGCCCGGGCTTCGAGGGCCGCGGCGGATGGAGCTGGTACACGGGCGCGGCCGCGCGGATGCTGTGGGCCGCCTACGGGCTCCTGGGCATCGGCGCACAAGACGGCAAGCCGCATCTCGACGCCACGATGCTCGAAGCCGACGGCGTCCTGGACGTGCGCAGGGTTTGGATGAACGGCAAGGAAGTCTTTACCGGAGGAAAGAAGCATGGCTGAGACCGGCACCGTCCCGAACACAGTGCGCCCGGGCCGCTACCGCCACTTCAAGGGCGGCGAGTACGAGGTCCTGGGCACGGCCCGGCACAGCGAGGGCCTCGAAGACATGGTCGTCTACCGCCCCCTCTACAACGACACGGGCCTGTGGGTCAGGCCCGTGTCCATGTTCCTGGAAAACGTCGAGCGCGAAGGGCGGCTCATGCCGCGATTCGCGCTCATCAATGAAGACTGACTCTTACGCCATCCACTTTCGATCCGCTCACGATCCTGACTCGTCCCCAGCCCCCCTGAACGGGGTGCAGGGGACGAGTCCCCTGCCCGCCGGAGGCATCCCCCTCAATCCTTCTTCCGCACCAACCTCGGCTTGCTCCCGTCCTGGGGCCCGATGACGCCGTCCATCTCCATCTGTTCGATGAAGCGGGCGGCGCGGTTGAAGCCGATGCGCAGGCGGCGCTGGATCATGGAGATGGAGGCGCGGCCCTGTTCGGTGACGAACTCGATGGCCTCGGCGTACTTGGGGTCGTCGAGGACGTCGCTGGCCCCGCCGCTGCCTTCGCCGCCGCTTTCCCCGCCCGTGTTCCAGTCGGCGAAATCCAGTTCGAAGCGCTGGGGGCGCTGCTTTTCCCAGTATTTCACGACGCGGGCGATCTCGTCGTCGCCGACGAAGGCGCCGTGCACGCGCTGGATGTTGCCGCCGCTCTGCTTGAAGAGCATGTCGCCGTGTCCCAGGAGATATTCGGCGCCGACACCGTCGAGGATGGTGCGGGAGTCATGCTTGGAGCTGACCTGGAAGGCGATGCGGGAGGGAAAGTTGGCCTTGATGATGCCCGTGACGACGTCGACGGAGGGACGCTGGGTGGCCAGGATGAGATGGATGCCCGAGGCGCGGGCCAGCTGGGCCAGGCGCACGATGCTGCCCTCGACCTCCTTGGCGGCGGTCATCATCATGTCGGCCAGTTCGTCGACGACGATGACGAGGTAGGGGAAGGGCTTCAGGTCCCGCATGTCCTCGGGGATGTCGTCGCCCATCTCGGAGAGCTTCTGGTTGTAGGTCGTGATGTGGCGCACGCCGGTGCGGGCCATGGCCTCATAGCGCTGCTCCATCTCGTACACGGCCCACTCCAGGGCATTCTTGGCCAGGTGCATGTCCGTGACCACGGGGTGCACGAGGTGCGGCAGGGAACTGTACACGGCCAGCTCGATGCGCTTGGGGTCCACGAGCAGGAGCTTCACGTGCTCGGGGTCGTTGCGGTAGACGAGGCTCAGGAGCAGACAGTTCAGGCACACGGACTTGCCCGCGCCCGTGGCGCCGGCCACGAGCAGGTGCGGCATCCTGGCCAGGTCGGCGATGCGGGGGACGCCCTGGATGTCCTTGCCCAGGGCCAGGGGCAGCTGGGCCTTGGCCTCGGAGAAGGACGGGTCCTGGATGATTTCGCGCAGGTAGACGGTCTGGCGCTGCTCGTTGGGAATCTCGATGCCCACGGTATCGCGGCCGGGCAGGGGCGCGACGATGCGCACGGCGCGGGCCTTGAGGGCCAGGGACAGGTCGTCGCCCATGCCGGCGATGCGGCTGACCTTGATGCCCGGGGCCGGCTTGTATTCGAACATGGTGATGACGGGTCCGGGCTGCACCCCCTGTACCTCGCCCTGGATGCCGAAGTCCGCGAAGCAGGCCGTCAGGGCCTGGGACTGCCGGTCGAGGACGGATGCGGCGACGGTGATGCGCGAGGCAGGGACCTGGGCCAGGAGATCGAGGGGGGGCAGGCTCGCGCCGGATGCGTCCGTCCGCGGGGCGGGTGCGGGCTTCGGGGCTCTGGGTGCCGGAGGTGCCTGGGGAGCCATGGGCGGCGGCGACTGCTTCTGCGGCTTCTCCTCGACCAGGCGGACCTTCGGAGCTCTCGGCTTCGGCCGCTCTTCCGTGGACGCGGCCGGGGCGACGGATTCGGATTTTGCGGGTTTGAGCCATGCCGCGACCCTGGACGCGAAGCCGCGGACGCCCGCGATCCAGGCCGCGGCCGTGTCCACGGCGACGCGGTACGGCATGCCGATGAGCAGCCGCAGGGCGATCATGGTCAGGCAGGCCGCCACCAGGACAAAGCCGTAGTCGCCGAAGACCCGTTGCAGCAGGGCGTAGAGCGAGCGGCCGACGAAGCCTCCGCCGGCCATGCCCGTGCCGGGCAGTCCCATCCGCAGGACCGCGAAGTGTATCCAGATCGGCAGAAGCACGCCAAGCAGGATGCCTCCGGTCCAGCGCAGCCATGACGGCCTGAAGCGGGGGAAGAAGAGCATGCCGGCGGCCAGGGCGAAAAAGACCGGCCACAGCCAGGCGGCCGCGCCGCAGAGGTCCACCAGCCCGCCGGCCACGTACGCCCCCAGGGTGCCGACCAGATTGCGCGTCTTGTGCCCGGCCATGGCCTGGTGGTTGAAACTCGGGTCTTCGGGCGAGAACGAGTACAGGGCCAGCGTGGCCAGCGCCAGGGAGCAGGCGAAGATCAGGGCGCAGATTTCCCGCAGGAGCTTGTTGCCGTCAGTTGTCATGCGAAGTGTTCCATACAGGGGGGCGTCGAAAAACAAAAGGCCACAGAGCGCTCTCCATGGCCTTTGGTCCGCTGGTGCTCCGGGAGGTTATTCGCGGCCGAGGTATTCGCCCGTCTCCGTGTTGACCTTGATCTTGGTGCCGATCTCGACGAAGAGCGGCACGTTGACCACCAGACCCGTTTCGAGCGTGGCCGGCTTGGACGCGCCGGTGACCGTATCGCCCTTGATGCCGGGGTCGGTCATGGTCACTTCCAGGACCACGGAACCGGACAGCTCGATATCCAGGGGGCGCCCCTCGTACAGCATGACCTTGTAGGCCTGGGCCTCCTTGAGGAAGCCGCCCTTGTCGCCGATGATGTTGTTCGGGATGGAAATCTGCTCGAAGGTGGTCATGTCCATGAAGGCGTAGCCGTCGCCTTCGTTGTAGAGATACTGCATTTCCCGGACTTCCAGGTCGGGCCTGGGGAACTTGATTCCGGAGCGGAAGTTCTGCTCGACCACGGCTCCGGTGATCAGGTTGCGGTACTTGGTGCGCATGAACGCCCCACCCTTGCCCGGCTTGTAGTGGCTGCACTCCAGAATTTCGCAGGGTGCGCCGTCAATCTCTATCTTTCTGCCTTTCTTGAAATCGCTTGTCGCTAACATGCTTGCCTTGATTCCTCCATTGATGTGTCCCTTGCCGGTCAGGCTTCAGGGCTGCCCAGACGCTGCCAGAGCGCCTGGACTGCGAGCGCATAGCTCATAATGCCGAAACCGGCAATAGCCCCGATGCAGTGCCTGGCGATGAGGCTCTGGTGGCGGATGGCCGAGGCGCGGGCGTGCACGTTGCTCAGATGCACCTCCACGCAGGGGATCCTGATCCAGGCCAGACAGTCGGCCAAGGCCAGGCTGGTGTGGGTGTACGCCCCGGCATTCAGGACCAGGCCATGGACCTTGGCCTTCCAGGCCTCTTCGAGACGATCAATGAGGGCACCCTCGCTGTTCGACTGGAACAGCGTCAGGGCGACATGACGCGCGTTCTCCCCGAGCAGGCGTTGCACCAGTTCGGGGAGAGCGTCCATGCCTTGCGATCCATAGACCTCGGGCTGCCTCTGCCCGAGATAACCGAGATTGGGGCCGTTAACGACGAGGATGTCCATGCCTATTTCGTTTCCGAAGGCTCCTGCACCTTGTCGGAGCTCGGCGGCAGGACGACCACGGTCTCGGGCTCGCCCTCGGCCAGGGTCGAGCCGGGCTCCAGCGCCGCCACATCGACGTTCATGAGGAAGACGCGGTCGCCGGACTCGATCTCGCGATTGCTGACGAGGATTTCAAGGGTGCACAGGGTACCGGTGGCACCGCCCTGCTCCTTGGGCAACGCCACGGTGCCCTGCTTGACCTGCTTGATCTCGGCCATGCCGATGACGCGCAGGAAGCTCTTCCCAAGTTCCTTGGCCTCCTCGGCGATGACGACATGGCCGGGCATGGTGTCCGGCACGGCCTGATAGAGCATGGCATAGGCGACGTCGCCCGAAGCGGAGATGAAGCGGTCCTCCTCCAGGGTCAGGATCTGGCCGCCCAGCGCTAGGTCGCCGGAGAACTTGGCGGATACCATGAACGACTGGATGATGTCGCCGGTTTCAGGGTCGCTCTCGGTTGTCAGCACTCCGCTCTCGGTGTACTCGCCGAAGCCGCCGCCCAGAGACGGCACGCCGGACACGGGGATGATGAGCAGGTCCTTGTTCAGGATCTTGTTGCAGACCTTGATCAGGCCGGCGGTCCTGGCCTCTTTCCAGATGCCCTCTTCGACATCGGTGAACCTGAGCAGATCGGCCTTGCTGAGCCGCAGTTCGACGCTGGCCTGTTCCTCGACCACAGTGGAATCGATGTCACTGGGGGTGGAAACCAGCTGCACTTCCTTGGCACACGCAGAGAGCAGGAAGACGGCGCTCAAGAGCACGAGCAACGCACGCATAGTAAGCCTCCAATTAAATATTGATCACCAAGACAATTCTTTCTATCACTGCCTGATCAAAACGCATTTCGTCAAGAACCCTCTTCCCTGGAAATGGTAGTTTCATGCCCAGTACCGTAATTTTGGAAAAGACCGTCTACACCATCGATCAACTTGGCGAGATGCCGCTTCCCCAACTCGCCCTTGCCGGTCGCTCCAATGTCGGCAAATCGTCCCTCCTGAACAAGCTGACCGGAAGGAAAAATCTGGCCAAGACCAGTTCCACACCGGGCAAGACGCGCAGCCTGAATTTCTTCAGGGTCGAACCCGAGAACTTCTACCTCGTCGACCTCCCCGGCTACGGATACGCCCGCTGCTCCAAGACCGAGCGCGACAAGTGGGCGGCCCTCATCACCAGATACCTGCAGAACAACTCGCGTCTCTTCGGCGTGGTCGCGCTTCTGGACTCCCGTCTTCCCCCGCAGGCTCTGGACATCGACCTGATCAACTACATCAAATCCCTCGGCATCGAGGTCTTTCCCGTGCTGACCAAGGCCGATAAATGCAAACAGCCCGTCAGAAAATCTACCCAGGCGGCATGGCAACGTCTCTTGGGAACGCAGCATCCGCCCATGCTGATTTCGAGCCATTCCGGCATGAACATTGACAAGCTCTGGCAATTTTTTCTGGACCGATTCGCCGCAGTGAGCCGCGATACATAAGCCGGAATTGCATGCTGAATACGCAATTATTTCCATTTTGAACAGTTTTTTATACCCCTTTATCCTGAAAAAACCTTTCGATGTCTTGCCCGTTTATCTTTATACGCGTGCAGCAGACCGCAGAATGCCGTTTCTTTTCAGAGTGAGAGGACACACTGTTTTCCGCATCGCCGAGATGCCCTGCAACTTCCTTCGCAGACAGCATGCATGACTGCAACATCGTACCGATGACGCCGAAGGCGGCAACAGCTCCGACTTCGCAGGCGGACGTTCAAGCGGCCTCCGGCGGCGCCCGAAACGGGCCAGCGCGGAATGGCCGCCACAAGGTTTCTTCCGACCTCCCGCGGACGAACAGCTTGACCGATGCGAATGCCGGAGCATAGGAAGATGCTCGCATCGCGAAGACAAGGCACACCACCCTTCAGCCCAGGCAAGGAGAGATTCTCATGGCAGTTTACGTGGCGGAACACCCCCTGATCAGGCACAAACTCGGGCTCATGCGCAAACACGACATCAGCACCAAGAATTTTCGGGAGCTCGCCTCGGAAATCGCCAGACTGCTGACCTACGAAGCCACCAAGGACCTGGAGACGGAAAAGAAGACCACCCAGGGATGGGCCGGCCCGGTGGAGGTCGACGTCATCAAGGGCAAGAAGATCACGGTGGTGCCGATCCTGCGCGCAGGACTCGGCATGCAGGACGGCGTGCTGGACCTGGTTCCCGGGGCCAAGGTCAGCGTGGTCGGCTTCTACCGCAACGAGGAGACCCTGCAGCCCGTGGAGTACTACGTGAAGCTGGCCAAGAACATCAACAAGCGCATGGCCATCATCCTCGATCCCATGCTGGCCACGGGCGGGACCCTCGACGCCACCATCCGCTGCCTGAAGAACGCAGGGTGCACGAGCATCAGGGGCCTTTTTCTGGTGGCCGCGCCCGAAGGGCTCAAACGCATCACCGAAGCCCATCCCGATGTGGACATCTATGTCGCGGCCGTGGACGAGCGGTTGAACGAGCACGGCTACATCCTGCCAGGCCTCGGCGACGCCGGTGACAAGATATTCGGCACGAAATGACGTTCGGGCGAAACGCCCCGCTGGATGCCGACACAACGAGAAACGCCCGGTCAAGCCGGGCGTTTCTCGTTGCAGCATATAGGAAAGAAGCTAGGCCTGTGCGGCGAGCCAGTCCAGGGCGGCTTTCAGGTCGAGGCTGCCGGCGTAGATGGCCTTGCCGGTGACGATGCCGGCCAGCCCCTTCTCGCGCAGAGGGAAGACGGCCTGCACGTCCTCCAGGGTGGAGATGCCGCCGGCGATGAGCACAGGCAGCCGTGTCATGCCGAGCAGGGCTTCGAGGGCCGGGATGTTCACCCCGGACTGCATGCCGTCGCGGCTGATGTCGGTGTAGATGAAGAACGACGCGCCTGCGGCCTCCAGTTCCGGGACCACGTCGGCCACGGTCTTGCCCGCGTCCTCGACCCAGCCCTTGGTTTTCAGGCTGCCGTCGCGGGCGTCGAGGGAGACGCCGATGCGACCGGGAAATGCCGCGCACAGTTCGCGGAACAGGGACGGGTCCTCAAGGGCCACGGTGCCGATGATGAGGCGCTCCACTCCGGCTTCGAGATACTTCGCCGCAACGTCGACGCTGCGGATGCCGCCGCCGAGCTGCACCGGGATGGACACGCCGGAGCACAGCTCGCGGATCAGGTCCATGTTGCGCGGGACGCCGCTGAAAGCCCCGTCCAGATCGATGACGTGCAGCCACCGGGCCCCGACCGCCACCCACTGGCGGGCCATGGCCGCCGGGTCGTCGGAAAAGACCGTGACCTGATCCTCAACGCCCTGCCTCAGGCGGACGCACTTGCCGTCCTTGATGTCGACTGCCGGAAAGATGTTCATAACCCAAGCGCCTTCGTGCCTTCTTCGATTGCTTCCGCCGCGATTTCCAGCGGTGTGACCCAACGTCCCTTGCGCTTCACGAAGCGCCTGCCCTGGAGCAGATTCTCGGCCAGCCCCTTCTGCTCCTCCTCGAAATGATACCGTCTCAACTCTCCGCTGGCCGTCGCGATCAGATAGAGGTCCACGGTCAGGCTGGCCGGACGGGTCACGCCCCACTCCCCGCCGTCCCGCTCCTGCCAGCGGGTGACGAAGGGCACGAGCAGGTAGTCGGCCTTCATGCATTTTCCGACTTCCTTCCAGTATTCGACGGACTCGAAGCGTTGCCGCTCCTTGCTTGCCGTGACGATCTCCTCGCACTGACGGACCATGGCCTGGTTCATGACCGCGCGCCCGGGGGCCTTTGTCAGGGCGGAAAGCAGCTGTTCGTCGATGGCGTCCATGGACTCGGGCGCAATGACGGAAGGTTCATCGGGCAGGACTCCGGCCATGAGCTCCCAGTCGTTTTCGGGATGGACGAAATGCGCCACCGCCACTGTCGCAGAGGACGGCACGGCCTGAAACTGCGTCGGCTTGGCGCAGGCAGCGCAAAGCAGCAACAGTGCCACGAGATAGTATTTCATGCGTCAAGACCTCCCTTGGTGCTGAGCACATCCTCACGCTCCATCCGCACCGCCTGCCGCAGGGCAAGCCCCAGTCCCTTGAAGACCGATTCGAGCAGATGATGTCCGTTCTGGCCATAGAACATGCGGACGTGCAGGTTCATGCCCGCCCTGGAGGAGAGCGATTTCAGAAACTCCCTCCACAGGTCCTTTTCCTGTCCGGCGATGATGGCGGGCAACACGGCCTCCTCATACACCAGATATGCGCGGCCGGAAAGGTCGAGACACACTTCTGTCAACGCCTCGTCCATGGGCACCTTGGCGCACCCGACGCGGGCGATGCCCTTGCGGTCCCCCAAGGCCGAACTGATGGCGCTCCCCAGGCACAGGCCGATGTCCTCCAAGGAATGGTGGGCGTCGATGTGCATGTCGCCCTCGCAGGAAATCTCGAGATCGAAGCCGGCCCAGTGGCCCATCAGATCGAGCATGTGGTCCGCGAAGCCGAACCCGGTGCCGATGTGGCAGACTCCGGTCCCATCGAGGTTCACGGCCACGGAGATCTTCGTCTCGCGGGTTTCGCGGTCCATTCTTCCTGTACGAGCGGTCATGACTACTCCTTGTCGAAGCAAAAAGGGCAGGTCACGTGGCCTGCCCGTTGTCCTTGCGGCTTACGATGCGGCGGGCTCTGCCTCGGGTTCCTTCGGCTTCTTGCCGAAGATGTAGGCCACCCAGATGCCTATCTCATAGAGGACGCACAGAGGGGCGGCCATGAGGCACTGCGAGACCACGTCGGGCGGAGTGAGGATGGCCGCGACGACGAAATTTCCGAGAATGGCGAACTTCCTGTACTTCCGCAGGGTCTTGTGCGTGACGATGCCCATGACCGAAAGGAAGAACATGAACAGCGGCAGTTCGAAAATGAACCCGAAGGCGAAGAGCATGCTGGTGGAAAAGCTGAAGTACTCTTTGACCGACGGCATGGGCTTGATGAAGTCCGTGGCGTATCCGAGAAAAAACTGGAAGCCGTACGGAAACACGATGAAATACCCGAACAGCGCGCCGAGCACGAAGCACAGGGCCGAAAAGAAGGCAACGGGAATCATGTACTTGCGCTCGCCTTCGTAGAGGCCCGGCGCAATGAACATCCAGAGCTGGTAGAAGATGTAGGGGCTGGCGACGAACACACCTGCGATGGCCGCGACTTTCAGGTGCGTGAAGAACGCTTCGGGCAGGCCGGTGTAGATGAGGGCTCCGCCCGTGGGCAGGAGAAGGTCCATCAGGGGTTTCATGAGCAGTTCGAAGAGCTGCTCGGCAAAGCCGTAGCAGATCAGGAAGCCCACAAAAGCGCCGATGATGCACCGCACCAGACGGATGCGCAATTCGTTCAGGTGCTCGGTGAAGGTCATCTCATGGACTTCCTCCTTGCCGCCTTCGGCGGGCTCGTCCGATGGATGGACAGGGGCGTCCGAAGCGAGTTCGGGACTGCTCCCCTCCTGCTCGGCGGGCACATTCTCTTCGGCCAGCGACGGCTCAGGAGCGGCATCCGAACCGGAGTCGCCGTCGACGGCATCGTCTTCAGGCTGCGGTTCGGCCACCGGCACCGTCTCTTCGGCCCCGGCCTCGTCCGAGACCGGCAGATCGTCCCGCTCCGTGGTCCGCTCCTCGCTCATGCTTTGTCCTTATCCGGCCCCGCCGCAGGAGCTTCGGCCTGGTCCTTGACGGGCGCCGCGTCCTTCTGGACGGCCGCAGGAGCGGCCTGCGACGCATCCGTCTCGGGGAAGAGCTCTTTCTTGGCCTGCTCGGTGCGGGCCTTCTGGTCGGCCTGTTCGGCCTCCATTTCGATGGTCCGCTTCACGTCGGTGCTGACGCGGCGGAATTCCCCGAGGGCCTTGCCCAACGACTTGGCCATTTCGGGAAGCTTGGCCGGGCCGATGACGATCAGCGCGACGATGAGAATGACGATGAGTTCCGTGGAACCGATTCCAAACATAAGCGCGTCTCCGGAAAAGGATTGTTGCGGTCGCCTATTCCCACTCGATGGTGCTCGGCGGCTTGGACGAAATGTCGTAGACGACCCTGTTCACCCCTTTGACCTCGTTGATGATCCGGTTGGAGATGCGGCCGAGGATTTCCGTGGGAATGCGGGACCAGTCCGCCGTCATGGCGTCGATGGAATCGACGATGCGCAGGGCGATGACGTGCTCGTAGGTCCGCTCGTCGCCCATGACGCCCACGGTCTTCAGCGGCAGCAGCACGGCGAAGCCCTGCCAGACCTTGTAGTACCAGTTGGAGGCCATGAGTTCGTGCTGCACGATCTTGTCGGCCTGGCGCAGGATTTCGAGGCGCTCGTCCGTAATCTCGCCGATGACGCGGATGGCCAGGCCGGGACCGGGGAACGGGTGCCGCCAGACGATGAAGTCGGGCAGGCCGAGTTCCTGGGCGACCTTGCGCACCTCGTCCTTGAACAGTTCGCGCAGGGGCTCCACCAGGGCCAGGTCCATCTTTTCGGGCAGGCCGCCGACGTTGTGATGGCTCTTGATGACGGCCGAGGGGCCCTTGAAGCTGACGGACTCGATGACGTCCGGGTACAGGGTACCCTGGGCCAGGTACTTGACGCCCGGGATCTTCTTGGCCTCCTCTTCGAAGACCTCGATGAAGGTGTAGCCGATGATCTTGCGCTTCTGCTCCGGGTCGTCGAGGCCCTCCAGGCGGGACAGGAAGCGGTCCTGGGCCTGGACGTAGTGGAGGTTCAGGTCGAAGTGCTCGCGCAGGTAGCCGACCACCTCGTCGCCTTCACCGGCGCGCAGGAGGCCGTTGTCGACGAAGATGCAGTGAAGATTCTTGCCGATGGCCTTGTTCAGGAGCACGGCCACCACCGTGGAGTCGATGCCGCCGGACAGGCCGCAGACGACCTTGTCCTCGCCGATCTGGACGGGCAGGGCGTGCAGCATGGAGTCCACGAAGGAGGACATGGTCCAGGTCGACTTGAGGCCGGCCACGTGAAAGAGGAAATTGCGCAGGATCTCGTCGCCCTGCTCGGTGTGCGCCACCTCGGGGTGGAACTGCAGCGCGTACATCCGGCGCTCGACGTCGGCCATGGCCGCGATCTCGATGCTCTGGGTCTTGGCCGTGACCGTGAAGCCGGGCGGGACTTCGAGGACATGGTCGCCGTGGGACATCCAGACGGTGAGCTTCTCACCGTCTGCTACGCGGTCCCACAGGGGGCACTGCCGCTGGAAGCGCAGCTCGCTACGGCCGTACTCGCGGTCCAGGGACGGGTTTACCTTGCCGCCCAGGACATGAGCCATGAGCTGCATGCCGTAGCAAATGCCCAGGACCGGCAGGCCCCAGTCGAAGATGACCGGGTCCACGCCCGGGGAGTCGGGGCTCGTGACCGAGGCGGGACCGCCGGAAAGGATGATGGCGCTGGGCTGCAGGGCCTTCAGTTCGTCAGCGGTGATGGTGCACGGGTGGATCTCGGAGTAGACCCCGGACTCGCGCGTGCGGCGTGCGATGAGCTGCGTGTATTGTGACCCGAAATCGAGGATGATGACTTTTTCTTGAATATCCATGTGGTTCCTCCATCCGTATTGTGGATGGTCATGTTCTCGAAAATTCTAGTACGCGTCCACCCTGTAATTGGGCGCTTCCTTGGTGATGATGACGTCGTGGACATGGCTCTCGCGCAGGCCCGCGGCCGAGATCTCCACGAACTGGGCCTTGTCCTGCAGGGTCGGGATGTCCCCGGCGCCGAGATAGCCCATGCCGGAGCGCACGCCGCCGACCAGCTGGTCGATGGTTTCGAGCACCGACCCCTTGTAGGGCACGCGGCCGACGATGCCTTCGGGCACCAGCTTCTTGGAGCCCTCCTGGAAATAGCGGTCGCTGCTGCCGTCCTTCATGGCGTCGATGGAGCCCATGCCGCGGTAGATCTTGTAGGTGCGGCCCTGGTAGAGGATCTTCTCGCCCGGGCTCTCCTCGGTGCCGGCGAACATGGAGCCCATCATGACCGTGTCGGCCCCGGCCACCAGGGCCTTGACCACGTCGCCGGAGAACTTGACCCCGCCGTCGGCGATGCAGCAGCGGCCGGCCTCGCGGCAGGCCCGCACGCATTCCATGATGGCCGTGATCTGCGGCACGCCCACTCCGGCCACGATGCGCGTGGTGCAGATGGAACCGGGGCCGATGCCGACCTTGACGGCGTCCACGCCGGCCTCGATGAGGGCCTTGGCGCCTTCGTAGGTCGCCACGTTGCCGCCGATGATCTGCGCGTCCGGCCATTCGGCGCGGGTGGCCCGCACGGCGTCGAGGATGTTGCGGGAATGGCCGTGGGCCGAATCGAGGACGATGACGTCCGCGCCGGCCTTGATCAGGGCCTCGACGCGCTCGGCCCGTCCCTTGCCCACGCCCACCGCGCCGCCGACGCGCAGGCGGCCGAGGTCGTCCTTGCAGGCGTTGGGGTACTTGCGGACCTTGTCGATGTCCTTGATGGTCAGAAGGCCTTTGAGCTTGTTGCTCTCGTCGACGACCAGGAGCTTCTCGATGCGGTTTTCGTGCAGATGGCGCTTGGCCTCCTCCAGGGAGATGCCCACGGGCACGGTGACCAGGTTGCGGCTGGTCATGACGTCCCGCACCAGCGTCGACATCTCCGTGACGAAGCGCACGTCGCGGTTGGTGACGATGCCGACCAGATGGTCGCCGGCGATGACGGGCAGGCCGGAGATGCGGTAGTCCCGCATGAGTTCCAGGGCGTGCCCGACGGTGTCGTCGGGGTCCACGGTGATGGGGTCGACGATCATGCCGGATTCCGACTTCTTGACCTTGACGATCTCCAGGGCCTGCTGCTCGATGGACATGTTCTTGTGCACGATGCCGATGCCGCCCGACCGGGCCAGGGAGATGGCCATGCGCGACTCGGTGACCGTGTCCATGGCCGCGCTCAGGAACGGGATGTTGAGCTCGATTGCGGCGGTGAGCCTGGTGTGCAGGTTGACCTGGTCCGGCAGTACTTCGGAGTACGCCGGAACAAGCAGGACATCGTCGAAAGTCAGAGCCTTGCCGAGAAATTTATCCATATTCCACCTCTCCCGAAATGCGGGAACAAGGGTTTTCGTTGATGAACCGGGGCGCCTAGAGCCCCAGATAGGCCTTCTTGACATCCTCGTTGGCCAGCAGCGCCGCGGCGGTGTCCTCCAGGGTGATGCGCCCGTTCTCCATGACGTAGGCGCGGTGTGCGACCTTGAGGGCCTGGTTGGCGTTCTGCTCCACCAGGAAGACCGTGGTCCCGGACTCGTTGACCTTGCGGATGATGTCGAAAATCTGTGCGATGATGATGGGCGCCAGGCCAAGCGACGGCTCGTCCAGAAGCAGCAGGCGCGGCCGGGCCATCAGCGCGCGGGAAATGGCCAGCATCTGCTGCTCGCCCCCGGACAGGGTGCCGCCCATCTGCTTGCGGCGTTCGGCCAGGATGGGGAAGAGTTCGAAGACGTACTCCAGATCCTGGGCGATGCCCTTCTGGTCGTTGCGCAGGAAGGCGCCCAGGTCCAGGTTCTCCATGACCGTCATGTCCGGGAAGATGAGCCGGCCCTCGGGCACCTGGGAAATGCCCATGCGCACGATGCGGTCGGCCTTGAGGGCCTGGATGGGCTGACCGTCGAAGACGATCTCGCCGCTGCGGGGCGGCACGCCGCCGCAGATGGACATGAGGGTCGTGCTCTTGCCGGCGCCGTTGGCGCCGATGAGGGTCACGATCTCGCCCTTGCCGATCTTCAGGGAAATCCCGTGCAGGGCCTGGATGTTGCCGTAGAAGGTGCTGACGTTCCTGAGCTCAAGCATGGGCTTCCTCCCCGAGGTAGGCTTTGATGACCCGCGGGTCGCTGCTGACCTCGGCCGGGGTGCCGTGGGCGATGAGACACCCGTATTCCATGACGTAGATGCGCTCGGAGAGGCTCATGACCATGCTCATGTCGTGCTCGATGAGCAGGATGGCCATGTCCATTTCGTCGCGGATCTTGAGCACCAGGTGCTTCAGGGACTCGGTCTCCTGCGGGTTCATGCCCGCGGCCGGCTCGTCGAGCAGCAAGAGCGCCGGGTCCGTGGCCAGGGCGCGGGCGATCTCCAGCCTGCGCTGGGCCCCGTACGGCAGGTTGCAGGCCTGCTCGTTGTAGAACTTGTGCAGCCCGATGTACTTGAGCAGTTCGTAGCTGCGGTCGACGATCTCCTTCTCCTCCCGGCGCACGGCGGGCGAACGCAGCAGCGCGCCGAGGATGCCGCTTGTGGTGCGGCAATGCCTGGCGATCATCACGTTTTCCAGGACGCTCATGTTCTTGAAGAGGCGGATGTTCTGAAAGGTGCGGGCCATCCCCAGGGCCGTGACCAGGTTGGGCTTCATGCCGTTGACCTTGGCCCGGACTCCCTGTTTGGGCGTGAACCAGACTTCGCCCTCGGTGGGGGTGTAGATGCTGGTTATGCAGTTGAAGAACGTGGTCTTGCCTGCGCCGTTGGGCCCGATGAGGGCCACGATCTCGCCGGAGTTGACCTTCAGCTCCACGTCGTTCAGGGCCCGCAGGCCGCCGAAGTTCATGGACACGGCGGTGACGTCGAGTACCGGTTCCATCTAGTTCTGCCCTCCTGTGGCCGCGTTCAGTTCGGGGTCCGACACCGTGTAGGTCTTCCGCTTCTCGGGGATGAGCCCCTGGGGCCGGAAGACCATCATCAGCACCATGGCCGTGGCGAAGAGGATCATGCGGTACTCGGAGAAGGCGCGCATGTATTCCGGCAGAAGCACCAGGAAGGCCGAACCGAGAATGACGCCCAGGTTGGAGCCCATGCCGCCCAGAACGACGATGGACAGGATGATGGCCGACTCGAAGAACGTGAAGCTGGCCGGGTTGATGAACGTCGTCTTGGCCGCGAAGACCACGCCGGCGAAACCGGCCCAGGCCGTGCCGAGGCCGAAGGCCATGAGCTTCACGCCCACCCGGTCGATGCCCATGGCCTCGCAGGCGATCTCGTCCTCGCGCAGGGCCTGCAGGGCCCGGCCGATGCGCGAATCCTTGAGCCGCGTGACGGCGACGATGGTCACGAGGGCCAGGGCCAGCACGATGTAGTAGATGTAGATGTTGGCGCCGGCCACGGAGAGCTGCATGTCCAGCAGGCCGGGACGGGGAATGTTGGAGATGCCCGACGGGCCGCCCGTGATATCGCTGAAGTTTTCGAGCAGCAGCCGCACGATCTCGCCGAAGCCCAGGGTGACGATGGCCAGGTAGTCGCCGCGCAGCCGCAGGACCGGGAAGGCCAGGGCCACACCGGCCAGGGCGGCCACCAAGCCGCCGATGGGCAGGGCCACCCAGAACCCGAGGCCGAAGTACTGGTTCAGCAGAGCGTAGGAGTACGCGCCGATGGCGTAGAACGCGGCATGGCCGAGGAAGAGCAGGCCGGCCACGCCGACGATGACGTTCAGGCCCAGCCCGAGCACCACGTACAGCAGGAACGAGATGAGGATGTTGGTCTGGTAGGTGGTCACGAACCAGGGGATGGTGCAGAAAACGGCCAGCAGGACAACCTGGATCGGCAGTCTCAGGGCGGGGTTCTCCAGCATGGCGGAGAGCCGCCCGGCCTCCTGGCCGCCGGACGCGGCCACGGCGTCCCCGGCTTCCTTGCGGCGCAGCGCCCAGCGCCAGACGAAGGACAGCACGAAGCTGCCGACGCCGACCAGGGCCAGGTTTTCCCAGCGCCAGATCACGGACTTCTCGATGGCGTTGACCCGGATGACCATGATCGGGAAGGTCAGAAACATGAACCAGATGCTGACCTGAATGGATTTGATGAGTTCGTTCATTATCGTCTCCGTCCGTCGAGGGAATGTCGCCAGCCGATCATACCTTTTCCACCTTGGCCTTGCCCATGATGCCCGAAGGCCGGAAGATCAGGAAGACCACCAGCAGGGTGAAGGCGAAGACGTCTTCGTAGTCGCTCGAAATGTAGCCGGTAGCGAAGCTCTCGGACAGCCCGAGGAACAGGCCGCCGAGCATGGCGCCCGGAATGGAGCCGATGCCGCCCAGGACCGCCGCGGTGAAGGCCTTGATGCCCGCCAGGAACCCGATGGCGAAGTTGACCATGCCTACGTGGGAGGCGATGAGCACGCCGCCGAGGGCCGCCAGGGACGAGCCCAGGATGAAGGTGATGGAGATGACCTTGTCCGAGTCGACGCCCAGAAGCATGGCCATCTTGCGGTTCTGGGCCGTGGCGCGCATGGCCTTGCCCATCTTGGTGTACTTGATGAAGACCGTCAGCCCGGCCATGAACAGCGCGCTGGTCGCGACGATGACGAAGTCCGAGGACCCGAAGACATGGGCCACGGGCTCCAGGAAATCGAAGTCCGGGATGAGGCGCGGAAAGGGCAGGAAGTCCGAGGTCTGGGCCAGGATGATGTAGTTCTGCAGGAACAGGGACATGCCGATGGCGGAAATGAGCGGAGAGAGACGCCCGGCCCCGCGCAGGGGCTTGTAGGCGATCTTCTCCATGGTGTACCCGTAGCCGGCGCAGTAGATGATGGCCACGACCGCGGCTATGACCAGGATGGCCGGGGCCGGGAACCCCAGGATGCCCAGCACGCCTGCCACGATGAGCCCCATGAAGGCTCCGAGCATGTAGACCTCGCCGTGGGCGAAGTTGATGAGCTCGATGATGCCGTAGACCATGGTATAGCCGATGGCGATGAGCGCGTAGATGCTGCCGCGCGTCAAACCGCCGAGAAAAAGTTCAGTGAAATACTGCCAGTCCATGTTTCCTCGTCCGATCCGGACCGGATCGCTCCTTGCCGTCCTGTTGAAAGAACCGAGGGACAGGCTAGCCTGTCCCTCGGTTGAATCTCGATAACCCTGAAGACCTCTACTTCAGTTCCACGTACACGCCGTTCTGGACCTGGTACATGGAGAAGCCCACACCCTCGGCGTCGCCGCGGGCGTCGAACTTGATGGTGCCGACGGTGGTGTCGACCTTTTCCGTGCGCAGCACGTTCATGATCTTGTCCGCGTCGGCGGAGTCGGCCTTGTCGATGGCGTTGACCAGGGCCTGCATGGCCGCATAGGCGGCGTCGAAGAACGCGCCGGGCTCGGTGCCGAACTCGGCCATGTGGGCGGCCTTGGCGGCCTTGTTCATTTCCAGGCCGCTGACGTCCTGGGGACCGGAAGCGTAAACGCCCTCGGCGTCGGCGCCGGCGACCTTGATGAAGGTGTCGTCCTTGACGCCGTCATCGGAGATGAACTTCACGTCGACGCGCTTCTTCTTCAGCTGGGCCACGATCTTGGAGGCTTCCGGATGGTAGCCGCCGAACATGACGGTGTCCGCGCCGGACTGGCGGATCTTCTGGACCACGGAGGAGTAGTCCACGGCGCCGGGGGTCACGCCCTCGAAGAGCACGACTTCGGCCTGGCCGCCTTCCTTGATGAACTTCTGGGCGTATTCCGCGTAACCCTTGCCGTAGTCGCCCTTGTCGTGCAGCACGGCGATCTTCTTGGCGCCCAGCTTGGCGAGGGCAAAATCAACGCCGAGCTTGGCCTGGGCGTCGTCGGAGGCGATGGTGCGGAAGAAAGTCGGATACTGGCCGCTCTGGGTCAGTTCGGGGTTGGTCGCCGAGGGGGACATGGTCACGACCTTGGCCTCGGTGTAGATGGGCAGGGCGGCCTTGGTGGCGCCGGAGCAGATGTGGCCGACAACGACGACGGCGCCGTCGGAGACAAGCTTGGTCGCGGCGTTGGTGGCCTTCTCGGGCTTGCACTCCTCGTCCTGGACCAGCAGCTCGATCTGCTTGCCGTCGATGCCGCCCTTGGCGTTGACGTCCTTGGCCACCAGCTTGGCGGCGTTGACCGTGGGCAGGCCGTAGGAAGCCAGATCACCGGTGTGGGCGCCCGCAACGCCGATCTTGATGGTATCGGCGCCGAAGGCCGAACTGGTCAGCAGGGACAGACACGCAGCGATCACGAGACCAGAAAAACGTTTCATCAGTTCCTCCACAATGTTCGGGTTAAGGGCAACAGATCACGGCTCGGTGCGAGCCTTTGTTCATGCGGAATCGAATCGAAACCCGTTAGCATCAGCCCCTTGCCGGTGTCAAACAGGATGGGGGGACGTCCCCCCCCCTGCATCCTGCGCACGGAGCGGCCGGCAGGAGGCGCCGGCCTGCGGCATCACTTCCCGGACAGTTCGCGGCGCGCGTTCTCGACGAGTTCGGGGTCGTCGGGAGCGGCATCGACGACGGCCTGGAAATGCGCCGCCGCCTTGTCCGGCTGCGTGAGGTAATGCTTGTAGATGACGCCCAGATTGTAGTGGGCATGAAAGTTTCCGGTCTCTATGGTCAGCATGCGCTCGAAGAGTTCGGCCGCCTCGGCGTACTTCTGGAGTTCGAAGAGGCAGAACCCTTTCTGGTTCAGCGCCATGACGTCGCTCGGGTGCCTTTCGAGGACCATGTCCCAGAAGGACATGGACTTGTCCCAGGCCTTCATCTCCATGAATGCCATGCCAAGTCCCCGCATGGCCTCGATATCGTCGGGGTTGGCCTGCAGCTTCTGCATCATGGACGAGATGCCGGCCATGTCCCCGCCCATCTGGCCCATGTCGCCGGGCATCTCCCGACGTTCCTCGTGCTGCACGATGGACGGGTTTTCCACACGGTAGACCACGGCGGCGAAGACAATGGCCCCCAGGCAGGCAAGAAGGAAAAGGACGACCCTGCGGCGGGCGGTTTGGGGAAAAGCGTTATTCATCTGCATCGAGTATCTCCAGCTGCCGAACGCGGCGCTCCAGGACGCTGTGCTGCCGGGCCAGGAAAAGGACGTATCCCCCGACGCCCAGCCAGACGCACACATTGGCGATAAAAAGGTAATTCATGACTGTCCTCTCATTGCAAGGTCTTTTCCTGAATCCGGACCAGGGCCGCCTCGACCCGGCGCGCAAACCCCGCGCCGTGGTAGCGGGCCAGGACGATGGCCGCGAACAGCGCGCCCCAGGCCAGAAGGTTGATCCACACCGTCGTCCACATCTCGGGCTCCAGCCCCCCGCCGCGCGAGGCGAGGACCGCCGGGTGGATGGACCGCCACAGCCGGGCCGACAGGAACACCAGCGGGACATCGACGAAGGCGACGATGCCGAGCACGGCCCGCATCCTGGCGCCCTTGGCGCCGCCGGCGTCGGCGGCCCGCAGGACCAGATAGCCCGAATAGACGAACCACATGACCAGCGTCGTGGACAGCCTCGGGTCCCAGGTCCACCACGTGTTCCAGGCCGCCCTGCCCCAGATGGAGCCGGTGATCAGCGCCAGGCCGCTGAAAAGCACCCCGGCCTCGGCCAGGACCCCGGCCAGGACGTCCCACTTCTCCTTTCCGGTCCACAGGACCATGACGCTGGCCGCAAAGACGCCGAAAAAGGCGACAAAACTCCACCAGGCCAGGGGAAGGTGGAAATAGAAGATTTTCTGCACCGGCCCCATGGTCATCTCTTCGGGCGCGTAGAACCAGATGGCGTACTGCCCGACGGCCATGAGCGCCATGGCGGCGGCCGCGAACAGCGTCAGCGTTTTCGGATAGATGCGAAACATGTCTGCCCCTTCATTCACCCCGGAAAACATGGGGAAAGAGAAATAGCGCCGCGCCGGAAAAAACCGCGTCGAACGCCAGGACGAGCCCGAACCACTCACCGAGGTCGGCCAGGGGGAGGCCCTGCATGAGGCCGACGCCGATGCGGATGCCCCCCAGGAGCAGCGGGACCTGCAACGGGAAGACGATGATGGTCAGCAGCGCGTCCTTGGCGCCCTGCCCATGCCCCATGGCGCCGATGAGGCCACCCAGGATGCACAGCCCGAGATCAACGCCCAGCGCCATGAGGACGAGCCCGCCGGGGCTCCCCCCGGGATCGAGGCCCAGAAAGACCAGGGCCGCCGGGAAAAAGAAGACCTGACACAGGACGAGCAGCACGAGCCCGGCCAGGGTCTTGCCCAGCCACAGTGCCTGCACCGGCAGCGGGGACAGGAGCAGGGCCGTGGCCGTGTCGTTCTCCTCCTCGAAGCGGAAGAGGAGCGAAAAGATGAGGACCACCGCGAACGAGCTGCACAGCCAGAAGATGGCCATGGCCTGCTGGGGTGAGAAACGGTCACCGGGGGCCGCCGAGAGGCTGAAGATGAAGACCAGCAGAAGCCCCAGCAGCACTGCCTGCACGGGCCCCTGGCCGCCGGCGAAGGCCAGGCGCAGGTCCTTGGCCGCGATGGCAAGCCACGACGCCCTCACGCCGCCTCCCTGGGGAACTCCCCGGCAGGGCCGAAATAGGTCATGGACCTGCCGGAAAGCTGAAGCACCGTGTCCGCCCGGCCCAGATCCCGCTCCAGGTCGTGGGAGATCCAGACGATGCCCGCACCCCTGGCCCTGGCCGACTCGAGCTCGGCGTGCAGCAGGGCCTGGGAGGCCGTGTCGAGGCCCGTGGACGGCTCGTCCAGGAAGAGGAGCCGCGGTTCGACGAGGAGCACCCTGGCCAGGGACAGGCGCTGGGCCATGCCCCGCGAGAACGTGCCCGCGGCCTCCAGGGCGAACCCCTTGAGCCCCACCCTTTCGAGAAGCCCGAACAGCCCCGCGTCGTCCAGGCCGCGCCCGTAGACGCGGTTCCAGAACTCGAGGTTGCCCAGGGCCGAAAGGGCCGGGTAGACGAAGGTCTGGTGTCCCATGAAGGCCATGGCGCGATCCTCGACGCGGCGCTGCACGGCGCCGGAACGCGGCGGCAGCAGCCCGGCCATGATCTTCAGGAGCGTGGACTTCCCCGCGCCGTTGGGGCCGGCCACGAGCATGATGCTCGCCGGCTCCAGGACGCAGGACACCCCCTTGAAGATCAGCCGCGAGCCGAAGAAGTGGCTGACGGCCCGCAGGTCGAGAAGCGTGCCGGAAGCCATCATCGACGCTCGATCTTTCTCCAGCACAGGAAGGCGATCAGGCAGGACAGGGTGCCGCCGATCCAGATCCAGTTGACCAGCGGGTTGAGGCTGACCTTGAGGCTGACCTCGCCGGCCTCGTTGAACCCCAGCAGGGTCGAATAGATCTCCTCGCCCAGTGAGGGGATGACCGAGACCTCGGCAAAGGTCGACTGCTGGAAACTGGCGTAGAGGCGCTTCTCCGGGGCCAGCTTGCCCACCTCGCGGCCGTCGCGCAGCACGGTCAGCTCGGCCGAGTGCATGTCCATGGCCGGGTTGTCGTGATGGTGCTTCAGCTCGTCGAAACGCACCTCGTAGGCGCCGACGGTCATGGACTGGCCCTTGGTCAGCACCGCCTCCTCCTCCACCTTGTACGGTCCGGAGAAGGCCACGCCCACGACCATCAGCGCCACGCCCAGATGCACGCCGTATGCGCCCCAGGACGGCATGAAGGACCGCAGGCCCTTGTTGCGCACGAAGACCAGGCCCACGGAGACCGCGATCATGATGCCCGACACGGCGGAAAGGAGCGCCAGGGGCTGCCTGTAGCCCAGGGCGAAGATGACGGCGCCCGACGCCGCCCCGGACCCGAGCACCAGCCCGAGGGCGAGCTTGTCGCCGATGCCGCTCTTCTGGGAGAACCAGGGGCACACGGACATGATGAAGGCCAGGACGCTGAAGAGCGGCAGACAGACCCGGTTGTAGAACCCGGCGTCGAGGCCGACGGGGTTGTCGCTCCAGAGGCTGCTGATGACCGGCCAGAGCACGCCCAGGAAGACGATGCCGGCCAGGCAGAGAAAGAGCCAGGAAGCCAGGAAGAGCATGCCGGGCCGGCTGGTGAAGTCGTCGATGGCCGTCGTGTCGTCCTTGCGGGAGACCAGGCAGACGTACAGGGTCAGCGCGGAGCCCGCCGTGAGGAAGACGAGCAGCGGGATGCCCATCTTGCTGCCGCCGAAGGCGTGCAGGGACTCGATCATGCCGCTGCGCACGACGAAGGTGGCGAAGAAGCACAGCAGGAAGGTCAGGGCGACCATGAACACGTTGGTGCGCAGCAGGGTCTTGCGCGTGCGCCCGACGATGGCCGTGTGGATGAAGCCGGTGCCGGCCAGCCAGGGGATGAGGGAGGCGTTCTCGACCGGGTCCCAGGCCCAGTAGCCGCCCCAGCCCAGTTCCATGTAGGACCACCAGGCCCCGAGGATGATGCCCGAGGTCAGGAAGACCCAGGCCACGATGTTCCAGTTGCGGCACAGGTCAAGCCACTCGCGGCCGTTGCCCGAGAGGCGGGACGCCAGGGCCAGGCAGCACGGGATGGTGTACCCGGCGTAGCCCAGGAAGAGCAGGGGCGGATGGAAGATCATGCCCGGGTTCTGCAGCAGGGGGTTGAGACCGTGCCCGTCGGCCGGGACGGGGTCGAGCTTCGTGAAGGGGTTGCTCGGCCCGGTCAGGGCGAAGAGGAAGAATATCTCGACGAGGAAGAAGATGATCCAGAAATAGACCTTGGTCCGATTGTCCAGATGCGAGTAGCCCGGCGTGTAGATCATGCACCAGCCCATGAGGGCCACGCACAGGTACCAGAACAGGAAGGACCCGTTCTGCCCGGCCCAGAAGGCCGTCACGGCGTAGAACATGGGCAGCAGGTTGTCGGTGTAGTCGCGGACGTAGACGTAGGAATAGTCCCTGACGACCAGGGCCTGCAGCAGGATCACGGAGACGCCGAGAACGACCATGGTCAGGAGGATCTGGCCCTTCTCGAAGAGGGCGACGGTGCCGTAGTCGTCTTTGAGGGCCTTCATTCCGGCCATGACGGTCAGACCGACGGCGGCCAGCATGCTCAGGAGAAGTGCGGTGAAGCTGATGGCGTGCATGAAACGGGGTATCCTCGCGGGGTTCTGGTTGCGGAAGAAAGAGACGAGCCTAGCCCTGGTATCCGGGAGGACGCATCTGTCCCTTCTCGTTCTTTTCGTATTTGGAGGGGCACTTGGTCAGCAGGGTCGTGGCTTCGAACTGCCTTGCGCCGGCCTTGAAGCGGCCTTCGAGGATGACTTCCACGCCGGCCTTGAAGGTGTCGGGGACGGTTCCGCGATAGGTGACGCGGATGGTCTTGCTCGGGTCGTCCTTGTCCTGGACGTTGAAGTCCACGCCCATGGACGAGGGGTCGCGGACGATGTCCTCGGCCGCCACGTTCCCGAAGAGCCGGGCCTGGGTCAGTTTTTCGGCCGGCATGGCCAGCGCTTCGGAAACGTTGAGGAAATAGACGGAATTCTGGGACAGCCCGCTGAAGATCAGGTACCCCACTCCGGTCGCGACCAGCAGGACTGCGGCCAGATAGACCCATTTCTGATTCTTGGAAGTGCTCATGCAATCTCCGGTTTCAATGTGCCCCGGCTCCTAGCATGAACCGGCGCGACCTGTCACGACGCGAAGCGCGCTCGTCGCACGCGCTATCCACAACCAGACCCGTTTCGTCAACATTTTCGTCCGCCGGACCCGGATTCCCCGGGCCGGCGCGGACCATATCCATTCTTGACCTGCCAGGGCGAAGGGATCAAAAAAGCCCATCGCAAGCCGTTTTCAAGGATACCCATGACCCGCATCGAAACGATCCTCCTCGACCGCGACGGAACGCTGATCGAGGAGCGCCACTACCTGCGCGACCCGGAACTCGTCGCCCTCATCCCCGGTGCGACCGCCCCCATGCGCCGCCTGGCGGACCTGGGCTGCCGCTTCTTCCTGGCCAGCAACCAGAGCGGCATCGGCCGCGGACTCCTGACGCCGGACGACTACCTCGCCGTGCACGCCAGGCTGGAGGAGCTGCTCCGGGCAGAGGGCATCACCCTCGGCGGCGCGGCGTTCTGCCCCCACGGCCCCGGGGAGGATTGCGGCTGCCGCAAGCCCCGCACCGGCATGTGGGAAGACCTCGCGGCCCGCTTCGACCTGCGCCCCGAATCCACGGTCATGGTCGGCGACAAGGCCGCGGACATCGCCTTCGGCCAGGCTGCGGGCTGCGCCGAGACCGTCCTGGTCCTGACCGGCCACGGCCCTTCGGAAGCGGCCGGGCTGGGGCTTGAGCCCGTACCGTCGGGCGTGCGGGCCTGCCCTCCCGGACCGGGCCGGCCGGACTGGATCGCCCGGGACCTGGGCACATACCTCGAACTGCTTGTGCAAAATAAGGGGCTTGTGCATGCACATCGGCTTTGACGGCAAACGCTTCTTCCAGAACGTCACTGGGCTGGGCAACTACGCACGCAGCACGGTTCTCGGCCTGGCGGAACACTTCCCGGAAAACCGCTACACCCTGTTCGCGCCGCGGCTGACCGGACCCTTTTGCACAATGCCCCTGCCCGAAGCCCTGCATGTGCAGGAAGCGTGCCCCGCGGGCCGCGCCTTCCCGGCGCTTTGGCGCAGCCTGGCCATCCCCGCCGCGGCCTCCCGCGACCGCGTCGACATCTACCACGGCCTGTCCCACGAACTGCCGCTGACGAGTTTCCCGCCGCAGGTCCGCACCGTGGTCACCATGCACGACCTCCTTTTCCTGACGCACCCCCATCTCTACCCCTGGACCGACCGCAAGCTCTACGCCTGGAAATACCGGCGCAGCTGCCGGCGGGCGGACCTCGTCGTGGCCATCAGCGAGCGGACCGCCGAGGATGTGCAGGAACTCTTCGGCGTCAGACCCGACCGCATCCGCGTGGCCTACCAGAGCTGCAGCCCCGCCTTCTCGGCGCCCATGGACGCATCAGGCCTGGAGAGCCTGCGCAGCCGCCTCGCCCTGCCCCGGGATTTCGTCCTCTTCGTCGGCTCCCTCATCGAGCGCAAGGGCGTGCGGACCCTGATTGAGGCAATCTCCCTTCTCCCGCAGGGCGACCGTCCGCACCTGGTCATCGCGGGCACCGGCCCCCTTGAAACGGCACTACGCGTGTTGGCCAAGTCCGCCGGGCTCGAAAGCCGGACCCGCTTCCTCGGCCGGGTGGCCGACGCGGACCTGCCCGGCCTCTACCGGCTGGCCCGCGTCTTCGCCTACCCGTCCGTGGGCGAGGGTTTCGGCATCCCCATCCTCGAAGCCCTGGCCGGCGGCACCCCGGTCGTCACCTCCTCCGGCTCCTGCTTTGCCGAGGCGGGCGGGGACGCGGCCCTCTATGCCGCGCCCACGGACGCAGGGGAACTGGCCGCAGCCCTGGAGCGGGTCCTGGGCGACGAGGATCTGCGCCGCGGCATGATCGAACGCGGGCTGCGCCACGCGGAAAATTTCCGGATCGAGCGCACCTCGGCCCGGCTCATGGACATCTACAAGGAGCTGGCCGCTGGGGGAAAGGCCCGATGAGCGCGCGCCTGTCCAACCGCGAATGCGTGGCCGTGCGCCTGAGCGCCCTCGGCGACGCCATCCTGACCACGGGAGTCCTCGAATACTGGCGGCAGCAGGCCGGGCTGACCTTCCACGTGCTGACACGGCCCGCCCTGGCCCCGGTCTTCGACCGCCACCCCGCCGTTCGCCGGGTGCTGACCGTGGGCGAGGAGGACCTGCGCGGCCTGCGCTGGGCGCGCTTCTGCCTCGGCCTGGCCCGCACCCACGGGCACATGCCGCTCATCGACCTGCACTCGAACCTGCGCACCATGATACTGCGCACCCTGTGGCCCGGCCCCACCCGGACCTACGCCAAGCGCTCCCTGACGCGGCGCCTGTTCCTGGCCCCGCGCCGCCCGTCCCTGGCCGCGCGTCTCGGACGCGAGAACGTGCCCCAGCGCTACAGCCTGGCCCTGGAGGAATCGGCGCCCGACGCCGCGCTCCTGCGCCCGCGCATCTTCCTGGGCGAGGACGAGAGTGCCTGCGCCCGGGAAACCCTTGCGCGCCTGGGGCTTTCGAACCCCGTGGCCGTGCACCCCTACGCAACGCACCCGGCCAAGAGCCCGTCACCCGAGGTCTGGCGCACGGTGATCCATGAACTGGAAAGCCGGGGCCGGGAGGTCCTGGTCATCGGGCGCAATGCGGCCCCGCTCCTGCCGGGCGCCCCGCACGACCTGACGAACGCCACGGACCTGCGGGCCACGGCCGCCCTCATCGCCCGGTGCCGCTGCCTGATCACGGGAGACTCGGGCCCCATGCACCTGGCCACCGGCGTAGGCACCCCGGTCGTCGCCCTCTTCGGACCCACCACCAGGGAATGGGGCTTCTACCCCTCCGGTCCCCGCGACATCGCCCATCAGATCGCCTGCCCCAAGGCGCCCTGCTCCCTGCACGGGCAGGACGCGTGCGATCTCGGCAACGCCTGCATGAAAAGCGTGAAGCCGTCGCTTCTCATTGAACTCCTTGATTCTTTGGATTCCGCAAACTAATTTCCCGTTCTCCTTGACGCCGCACCGGGATTTTATTAGTAATAATTATTAAATTTTTGACCGAGGTGCCCCATGAAGGAACTTTTGGGTAAAGACATGCGCCTGACCAACCAGCGCAAGATCATCATGGAACAGCTCCAGTCCGTGACATCCCACCCCACGGCCGATGAAATCTACGGCATGGTCCGCGAAAGGATGCCGCGCATCAGTCTCGGCACCGTATACCGCAACCTCGAAGTGCTGAGCTCGCTGGGTCTGGTCCGCAAGCTCGAGAACGCGGCCGGCCAGAAACGCTTCGACGGCGACATGTCGCCACACCACCATATCCGCTGCCAGGTCTGCGGCAGGGTCGGCGACATCTTCGACGCTCCGGACATTTCCGGGATCGAGAACGGGATCGCCACGGATTTCGAAATCACCGGCGTCAGCCTGGAATTTTCCGGGATCTGCCCCGAGTGCCGTTCTCATCGCGATCCCGAGCAATAGCCGCTCCTTCCCAGCAAAGCCAAGCAAACGCAAAATGACTGGAACAGTACGCCGTTCTCTGCTACAGGTCCGGTGTATTCCATCTTTCGAACTTCACGGAGGTAACAAATGGCTGAAAGACTTGAAGTGTACAAATGCGATCTGTGCGGCAATATCGTCGAGGTCATGCATGGCGGCGGCGGGACCCTGGTCTGCTGCGGCGAGGACATGAAGCTCATGGTCGAGGGCACCGTGGACGCGGCCCGCGAAAAGCACGTCCCGGTCATCGAGAAGACCGCGACCGGCTACAAGGTCAAGGTCGGGGCGGTGGCCCACCCCATGATCGACACCCACTGGATCGAGTGGATCGAGCTCATCGCCGACGGCAAGGTCTACCGCGAGTACCTGAATCCCGGACAGGCCCCCGAGGCCGAGTTCTGCGTGCAGGCCTCCAAGGTCACGGCCAGGGAATACTGCAATCTTCACGGACAATGGAAAACCGAAAACTAGGAGAAACCCGACATGGACAAATACGTTTGCACTCTCTGCGGCTACGTCTACGACCCCGCCATCGGCGACCCTGACAGCGGCGTAGCGCCCGGAACCAAGTTCGAGGACATCCCCGACGACTGGACCTGCCCGGTCTGCGGGGCTGGCAAGTCCGACTTCGTCAAGGAAAGCTGATCGACGCTTCCTCTCAGCCCAGGCCTTCCTGGGCTGAATTTGTTTGCAGCACAACCATTCCCCCCGCCGACGGCGGGTTAACATATCCATAAGGAAGACCAGCCATGCCTGTCACCGAGATCAAGAAAGACATCTACTGGGTCGGCGTCGTCGACTGGAACATCCACGACTTCCACGGCTATTCCAGATCGCCCCAGGGAACCACCTACAACGCCTATCTGGTCATGGACGAGAAGATCACCCTGTTCGACTCCGTCCCGGCCAAGTACCAGATGGACCTGTACCACCAGATCCGTTCCATCATCCCCCTGGAGAAGATCGACTACATCGTCTGCAACCACATCGAGCCCGATCACTCCGGGGCCATGCCCTTCCTCGTGGAGAAGATCCAGCCCGAGAAGGTCTTCTGCTCCAAGCTGGGCCACCGCATGCTGCTCGACCATTTCCACCAGCCCGACTGGCCGTACCATCCGGTCCAGACCGGCGACTCCATCAGCCTGGGCAAGCGCACGGTGCAGTTCATGGAAGCGCGGATGCTGCACTGGCCCGACTCCATGTTCTCCTACATCCCCGAGGACAAGCTGCTCATCTCCAACGACGCCTTCGGCCAGAACATCGCCTCCAGCGAACGCTTCGACGACGAGGTCGACCTGGCCATGCTCATGAAGGAGAGCTCCCACTACTACCACAACATCATCCTGCCCTACTCCCAGCGGGTCACGGCGGTGCTCGACGACGTGGCCAAGATGGGCCTTCAGATCGACATGATCGCCCCGGACCACGGCATCATCTGGCGCTCCAACGTGCCGCTCATCCTGCAGGCCTACCGCGAGTACGCCGAGCAGCGGCCCAACAAGAAGGCCGTCATCGTCTACGACACCATGTGGCACTCCACGGAGAAGATGGCCAAGGCCATCGCCGAAGGGATCATGGAGGAAGGCGTGTCCGCCAAGATCATGGCCCTCAAGCAGTACCACCACAGCGACGTCATGGGCGAACTGGCCGACGCCACGGGCATCGTCTGCGGCTCGCCGACCCACAACAACGGCATCATGCCGCTCATGGCGGACTTTCTGACCTACATGAAGGGCCTGCGCCCCGTGGGCCGCGTCGGGGCCGCCTTCGCCTCCTTCGGCTGGAGCGGCGAGTCCCTCAACGTGCTGACGGATTGGCTCAAGTCGGCCAAGGTCGAGGTCGTTGAGCCGGGCGTGAAGGGCAAGAACGTGCCCGACCACGCCAAGCTGGCGGAATGCAAGGAACTCGGACGCCAGGTGGCCAGGGCCATCAAGGCCAAGGTCGCCGAGGCCGAAGCCTAGGAGACGGGTGTGGCACGGGGCAGGGAACTCAAACGGCGCACCCTCGACCTCCTGGCCGGCGACGGCTGGGAGGACGGGCTGTCCGGGCTTGCCGAACTGGGCCAGCAGGCAGTGGCGCCGCTGTTCTCGGCCCTGTGCAGCTCCTCGCCCCTGGTGCGATGGCGGGCCGTGACCGCCTTCGGGGCTGTCGTCGCCGCCCTGGCCGCCCGCACGCCGGAAAAGGCGCGGGTGGTCATGCGGCGCTTCATCTGGAGCCTCAACGACGAGTCCGGCGGCATCGGCTGGGGCGCGCCCGAAGCCATGGCCGAGATCATGACCCAAAGCCCCCTCGTGGCCGCCGAGTACCACAACCACGTCCTGGCCTACATCCACGAGGACCACTGCCGGCCCGACTGCTACCTGGAACACGCCCCCCTGCGCCGCGGGGCGGTCTGGGGAGTGGGCCGGCTGGCCCAGGTTCGTCCGGACCTGGCCGGCTCGGCCGAACCGGACCTGCTCTGCGCCCTGGGCGACTGCGACGCGGGCATCCGCGGCCTGGCGGCGTGGGCCTGCGGCCTGCTGGGGCTGACCTCGGCCCTGCCGCAACTGGAGGCCATGACCGCAGACGCCTCCGCTCTCGAAATCTATCGCGACCGGGCCCTGGCGGAGACCTCCGTCGGGGCGCTGGCCACCGAAGCCATCACGCGGATCACGGGTTCCTCACCCGCACTCAACTAAAGGAGACTCACTATGGATGTGCTCATGTTATCCAGGCTTCAGTTCGCCATGGCCACCATGTTCCACTTCATCTTCGTGCCCCTGACCCTCGGCCTCTCCATCATGGTGGCCATCATGGAGACCAAGTACGTCCGCACCGGCGACGAGACGTACAAGCGCATGACCAAATTCTGGGGCAAGCTCTTCGTCATCAACTTCGTCCTGGGCGTGGTCACGGGCATCACCCTGGAGTTCCAGTTCGGCACCAACTGGTCGCGCTACTCCGAATACGTGGGCGACATCTTCGGGTCGCTCCTGGCCATCGAGGCCACGGTGGCCTTCTTCCTCGAATCCACGTTCCTGGGCGCCTGGATCTTCGGCTGGAACGTGCTCTCGCCCAAGATGCACGCCCTGTGCATCTGGCTGGTGGCCGGCGCGTCCAACCTCTCGGCCCTGTGGATCATCATCGCCAACGGCTTCATGCAGAACCCCCTGGGCTACGTCCTCCGCAACGGCCGGGCCGAACTGGACGACTTCTTCGCCGTGGTCGGCAACCCCTTCGCCTGGCAGCAGTACGTGCACGTCCTGAGCGGCGCCTTCGCCCTGGCCGGCTTCTTCGTCATGGGCGTCTCCTCGTACCATCTGCTCAAAAAACAGAACGTCGACTTCTTCACCCGCTCCTTCAAGCTGGGCATGGTCTTCGGCCTGGTCTTCTCCATCCTCGTCGCGGTCCAGGGCCATCACCACGCCCAGGAAGTGACCAAAATCCAGCCGGCCAAGCTGGCGGCCATGGAATCCCTGTGGGAAACCCATGAGGACGGCGCACCCATGTACCTGCTGGTCGTGCCCGACGAGAAGAACGAGAAAAACGCCATCGAACTCTTCGGCATCCCCGGCGGCCTGTCCTTCCTGGCCCACAACGACTTCAAGGCCCCGGTCCAGGGCCTCAAGGACTGGCCGGCCGAAGAGCGCCCGCCCGTCATGCTGACCTTCCTGTCCTTCCGGGCCATGGTCGGTCTGGGCACCCTCATGCCGCTCCTGTGCATCTGGGCCTTCCTGCGCCGCAACAGGCTGACCGAGACGCCCAAGCTCCTGAAGGCCATGATCTTCGCCATCCCCATCCCCTACCTGGCCATCGAGGCGGGCTGGGTCGTGGCCGAGGTGGGCCGGCAGCCGTGGATCGTCTACGGCCTCATGAAGACGGCCGACGCGGTCTCGCCCATCGTCACCTCCCAGGTGGCCTTCTCCCTCGTGGCCCTGACCCTGCTCTACGCCCTGCTGGGGGCCGTGGACATCTACCTCTTGTTCAAATTCGCCAAGAAAGGCCCGGCCGAGGCATAACCGTTCGGATCACAAGGAGGATTGACTCATGCTCGAAACCATCTGGTTCCTACTCTGGGGTGTGCTCTGGGCCATCTACTTCATTCTTGACGGCTACGACCTGGGCATCGGGACCCTGCTCCCGTTCCTCGGCAAGTCCGACACGGACCGCCGCATCATGCTCAACTCCATGGGCCCCTTCTGGGACGGCAACGAGGTCTGGCTGATCACGGCCGGCGGCGTGACCTTCGCCGCCTTCCCCAAGGCCTACGCGGTCATGTTCAGCGGGCTCTACACCCCGCTCATGCTCCTGCTCTTCGCCCTCATCATCCGCGGCGTGTCGCTGGAGTTCCGCCATCAGGTCGACAGCCCGGCCTGGCGCAGGGTCTGGGACTGGGGCGCGACCATCGGCAGTTTCCTGCCCGCCCTGCTCCTGGGCGTGGCCTTTGCCAACATCTTCATGGGCCTGCCCCTGGACGAGAAGGGCGTGTTCCAGGGCAACCTGCTGACCCTGCTCAACCCCTACGGTCTGGCCGGCGGCGTCCTCTTCGTGCTGCTCTTCGCCATGCACGGCGCCCTGTGGCTGGCCATCAAGAGCGAGGGGGACCTGCAGCGCCGCGCAGCAAGCCTGGCCCGCGGGCTGTGGCCCGTGCTCGTGGCCCTCATCGGGGCCTTCGTGGTCCTGACGGTCGTCTACACCAACCTGCTGGCCAACTACCTGACCAACCCGCTGCTCCTGGTGCTGCTGGTCGCGCCCGTCCTGGCCCTGCTTCTGCTGCGCCGGCAGATCGGCAAGGAGGACTGGTGGTTCGCCTGGGGCCTGTCCGCGGCCATGATCACCGGCCTGACCCTCTTCGGCGTGGTCGGCCTGTACCCGGCCCTGCTGCCTTCGAGCATCAACCCGGACTACTCCATCACCATCGCCAACGCGGCATCCAGCACCCTGACCCTGTCCATCATGCTGGGCGTGGCCCTGGTCTTCGTGCCCATCGTGGCCGCCTACCAGTTCTGGCTGTACCGCACCTTCTCCCACAAGGTGACCGAGAAGGAACTGGGACACGACGGCGCGTACTAGCTTCACGCCCAATCCGGAACGAACATGAAAAAAGGGTGGCCGAAATGGTCACCCTTTTTTGCGTTTACGCTCCGGCGCAGCCCGTCGCGACGATGATATAAATGCGACCCCGCCGGTCTAGAACACCCTGGCCGCGATCCAGCTCCCCGAGACGAAGACGCCGATGGTCGCCCCCAGGTTGGCGAAGATGACCACCAGCAGGATGCGGCTGACCGGGTTCACCCAGAAGCCCTTGATCGTCATGACGCTCATGGGCAGCTCTTCGAGGTCCGAGACCGTGGGCTTCTTGACCCAGGCCTGGACCAGGCCGGCCACCCAGCCCGCCGCGATGAGGGGATGCAGCGTGGTCACGGGAGCGGCCAGGAAGCTTGAAAGGATGGTCAGGGGATGACCCAGGGCCGCCAGGGACCCCAGGGCAGCTCCGACGCCGGTCACCAGCACCCAGATGGAGAGGGCGTCCACGGAGGTGTCAGCGCCGCCGCGAAAAAATCCGATGACCAGCAATGCGACGAAAAAACCGGGCAACCCCCATTTCCAGAAGGCGCCCCACCGCGACGGCGGGGGCAGTTCCTCCAGCGGGGCCAAGTCGACGTCATGGCCGAAATGCCGCTGCATGCCCGGCACGTGCCCGGCGCCGACCACGGCCACGATGTTCTCGCCCGGGGCCTTGCGGATCTTCTGGGCCAGATAGATGTCGCGCTCGTCGATGAGGCGCTCCTTGATCTGGGGGAAGTTCTCGGCAAAGGCGCCCATGATGGCGGCCAGCTGGTCCTTCTTCTTCATGTCCTCGATGAGGGCCTTGTCCACGTCGTCGTCGACGAAGATGCTGGTCAGCATCTGGGTCAGGAGCTGGCACTTCTTCCAGAAACCCAGGAACCCCCAGACCCGCTTCAGGGTGACCTGCACGTCGCGGTCGGCCAGCACCAGGGTCGCCCCGGTCTCCTCGGCCAGGCGCACGCCCTCCATCATCTCGGCGCCGGGCTGCACGCCCAGCTTGTCGCCGATCTTGCGGTAGAAGGCCTGCAGCACGAGCTGGATCATCAGGAAGACGGCCTTGCCCTCCTTGATGACCTTGTAGATGTCCATGCGCTTCCAGTCGTCGCGCCGGGTCATGGCCTGGTGGCGGGCCGGGCAGAGTTCGACGCAGATGGAATCGGGCCGGACGATCTCCACCGTCCGCCGTACGTCCTCGACGCTTTCCTGGGAGACGTGGGCCGTACCGACGAGGAAGAAGCGCTTTCCCCCCTCCTCGACCACGGTCACGCTCTCGGGCAGATTTTCAAATTCCACGAAATACCTCACGGGCCAGGCCCCGGAAAACGTCCCGGACAGGGCCCTGTTGTGTGATCAGGATGGGTTCCGTTATCCGGCCGCCCGGGGGAAAGCAAGCCCGCCGGGGCACCGTCGCCCGCCTGCAACATTTTTCCTTGTCAAATCGAGCACCCTGAAGCATGGCGTCACATGCAGCACCCGGAGAAGACATGAGCGATTTCGACCGGCGCATGGAGCGCGCCCCCTATTCGACCATCTGGAACCTGGCCTGGCCCCAGGTGGTCATGATGTTTTTCCACTTCCTGATCGGCTTCGTGGACGTCTGGGTGGCCGGCCGCATCGGCCGCGAGACCCAGGCCTGCATGGGCGTCATGAGCCAGGCCATGTTCTTCTTCATGGTCGTGGCCATCGCCCTGGCCAACGGCAGCGTGGCCGCCATCAGTCAGAGCTCCGGGGCCGGGCTGCCGAAGCGCATCAAGCGCTTCGTGGGCCTGGGCGTGGGCCTGGGCGTGGTCACGGGCCTGGCCATCCTGATCTTCGGACTGTGGTTCGACGAGCGCTTCCTGGACCTGCTGCAGATCCCGCCGGAGCTCATGCCCATCGCAGAGTACCTGCTTGAGGTCAGCCTGTACCTCATGCCGGCCTACTACGTCTTCACGATCACCAACGCCTTCTTCCGGGCCCAGAAGATCGTGACCCTGCCGCTGTATTCGATGATCCTGGTCACGGGCGTGAACACCCTGGGCGACCTGGGCCTGGGCCTGGGCCTGTGGGGCCTGCCCGAACTCGGGTACAAGGGCATCGCCTGGGCCACCTTCGGCTCCATCGTCTGCGGCACGATCTACAACGTCGTCATGCTGCACCGCAGCGGCCTGCTCAGCGCCCAATGCTTCGCACCCTGGCGCTGGACGCGCCTGGCCCTGCCCTACCTGATCAAGGTCGCCTGGCCGGCCGGGCTCATGCAGCTGGTCTGGCACTCGGCCTACATGGTCCTCTACGCCATCACCGCGAGCCTCCCCGAAGGCAGCGTCGTGGCCATGGCCGGCATGAGCGCCGGCATCCGCGTCGAGGCAGTGCTCTTCCTCCCGGCCATGGCCTTCAACTTCACGGCCTCCATCCTCGTCGGCCACTACCTGGGGCAGGACCGCCGGGACGAGGCCAAGAGGGTGGGCTACCGCATCATGGCCGTCGGCGTGACGGTCATCAGCGTCTTCACGGCGCTGCTGTGGACGGTCATCGGACCCGTCACGGCCTTCATCGCCCCGGACCCCGAAGTGCAGGCCGAAGCCGTGAACTACCTGGGCTGGAACATGGCCGCACAGCCGCCCATGCTGGCCGCCATGATCCTGGGCGGGGCCTTCACCGGCGCGGGCGCGACCATGTACCAGGCGGTCATCTTCGGCACGGCCGCCTGGCTGGTGCGCCTGCCCCTGGCCTACGTGCTGGGGCACGTCGTGCTGCGCTCGTCCGACGGCGTGTGGATCGCAATGTTCGCCTCGGTGCTGGTGCAGTGCGGCACCATGTTCTATTTCTACCAGTTCAAGGACTGGTTCCGCTTCACCCTGCGCAAGAACAGGAGACCCGCGTGAGCGAATTGCCCGGACACTACCTCGGCTCCGTAGCCAACTATGCAGCCGACACGCCCTGGGACCTGGAGTATTCCCTGACCCTCGACGCTCACGGCCATTACCGCTTCTACTCCCGCAACCCCGAAGGCCTGGTCCGCCTGCGCCACGCGGGCACCTCGGGCCGCGCCTTCGCGCAGTTCGCCGTGCAGAACGGCTTCGACGCCGACGATCTCCAGCGGGACCTGCGCTACATCGACAGCGGCTTCGCCGCAGACTTCGCGGCCTTCATGGACCAGCGCAACACCAGGGCCTGAAGCCATGACCGAAGCCGTCGAACGGACGTCCCCTACCGTCCCCGCCGTCAGAAACGAAGCCCCGCGCCGCGACCAGGACCGACCGTCCCCGGC